>OEOE01000059.1_pt1 | contig 16981 bp, 18 predicted proteins | sample 1539681 | NCBI WGS metagenome assembly OEOE01 (sample SAMEA3611561, study PRJEB22512) | activated sludge metagenome | biome: Urban; feature: Wastewater Treatment Plant; material: Activated Sludge | place: Slovenia | collected 2012-09-24
GTGTTGTTGATGGGCGGTGGTCAGCCGGTGGTGTTTGCGCACAGTGTGTTACCGCTGTCTCTTATACACATCTAGATGTGTATAAGAGACAGTAGCCCACCTGCGCCTTTAAGCCGTGCGCATGCATCAAACGATACACGCGATTGATGCCAATACGCTCACCCAGTGCACGCATATCACTATGTACTTTACGATAGCCATATACACCACCAGACTCTAGCCAACATTGTTTGATTAAGCCGGTCTGACGTTGATCGCTCTTATCGCGAATTGAGTGTGGATGTTTTAACCAAGCGTAGAAGCCGCTGGGATGGACTTCTAACATCCGACACAGCCACCTTGTTGGCCAATAGTCCTGATGGTCTTTGATAAAGGCATACCTTACTCGGACTGCTTTGCGAAGTATGCCGCGGCTTTTTTTAACAGATCACGCTCTTCGGTGACACGTTTCAGCTCTTTACGTAGCCGGTTGAGTTCAGCTTGTTCCGCGTGTTTAGTTTGATGAGTTGCTGCGTCGGGTCCGAACTTCTTTACCCACGCATAGAGGCTATCAACAGTCACGTCAAGTCGCCTTGCTACATCAGAGACTGCATAGCCTCCTTCTGTGATTTGACGGACTGCTGCTAATTTAAATTCTTCTGGATATCGTTTACCGCTCATTTGTCGCCTTTCTTTGGTTGCCATTATTACGGCTCAAAGGCGTCTAGTAAACTAGTGGCGATTCAGATGTAGTAATTGCAAGAGATTCACTTGTTACTATTTTTGAAAAGAAATTGGAATGGTCGATTTCTTGAGGTGATTGACCTAAAATCTTTATTGAGTCAGATTTAGTGTTACGTTGGGAGAGTGCCTCATGATTATGAAAAGGAACCTTGTACCAATCCCATTTTGGTAGAGCATTTTTCCTTTGACAATACTCTACAATACAACCGATGTTAGTCCAATCACGCTTGAGTGTTGAAAGCTTGCATTTGCTTGCTGAAGGGTTTTCAGTAAAGAACCATTCCAAAAAAATCAAATGCAATTCATCTAAATCCTGGCTGTCTTCAAGATCATAGTCTTCTATATTTATTTTGAGCTGGGAAATACAAAGTCCCCATTTAGCAAACTGATGAGCATAACTAACCGGAGGAACAGCTCTAGTTTTGGAAAAAGCCTGTATTTGAATTACTATCTTTTCTGCAAACGTTTTGCCAAAAACTAGAAGCGCGCTGAGATTTACCGAGTAAGAAATGCTACTGTCCTTATTTTCCAATAAAGTAATAATTCTCGTATCAGTAAATTCTGCTTTTTTTGTGTTGTACATATTTCAAATACTTTTTTTAGGTTAGTGAATGGTGAATGAACTCTTTAATTTATATGACATATGTCAGCTACTTAATATTAACAATAACCAATAAATTTATCATTAAATACAAATGATTATGCTAATAATTAATCTAAGTGAGTATTAAAAATTTCTAGGGAAATTCTAGAAGTTGGCGTGGACGTGCCTAATGCCAGCCTGATGGTGATCGAACATGCGGAGCGCTTCGGCCTCAGTCAGTTGCACCAGTTGCGTGGCCGCGTAGGGCGCGGTGCAATCAAGAGCACTTGCATTCTGCTGTATCAGGACAACGCGCAGCAGCGGCTGTCGGAAACGGCCAGGCAGCGCCTGAAAATCATCTTTGAAAATACCGATGGTTTTAAAATCGCGCAGGAAGATTTAAAGTTGCGTGGCCCTGGTGAATTTCTGGGTACGCGCCAAAGTGGCGTACCCATGCTAAAAATCGCAGATCTGGAACGCGATGCGGATTTGCTGCAGGCCGCGAAAGACATTGCGGATGATTTGCTGCAAAGCGCGCCGCAAGCAGTGGAGCTGCATCTGGCGCGCTGGCTTAGCCAAGGGGCGGAGCTGATAAAAGTATGAAGATAGTCAAGCAAAAGCAAAAACGGCACGATTGGCTGAAAAAGCCTTTATGTACATCACGGATCAGGCGTTGGCTGGTGGACGAAGGTTCGCTGACGGCTAGACTCAAGGCGTGCTATGCTGATTTCGCCGTGCAACCGGTGATGTTGCAATACGCAAAGGCATTGCGTGATGAAACCGGTATGCTGGGCTTGCGGCGACATGAATCTGCCTTGATTCGCGAGGTGTTGTTGATGGGCGGTGGTCAGCCGGTGGTGTTTGCGCACAGTGTGTTACCGCGCACGAGTTTGCGCGGAAGTTGGCGTGGTTTGGGCAAGCTTGGCAACAAGCCGCTGGGTGCGGCGCTGTTTGCAAACCCGAAAGTGAAACGCACACCGCTGGAATATAAAAAACTATCGGCTGGAAGCCCAGTATCCATGCGCCTTTCAGAGCATATACAAATTGGCGGGGATATGGTTTGGGCTAGGCGTTCCGTGTTTCGGTTAGGGGAGTCTAAAATTTTAGTGACGGAAATCTTCCTGCCGCATATACTCGCGCCATGAATCAAACGGAGTTAACCCAAAAACTAAACGCTTACGAGCGCTTGATGCGGCTGGACAAGCCGATTGGTATTTTACTGCTGCTGTGGCCGACCGTATGGGCGCTGTTGTTTGCAGGGCGCGGCTATCCGCATTGGGCGATCGTGCTGATCTTTATTACCGGCGTGGTGCTGATGCGAAGCGCTGGATGTGTGCTGAATGACATTGCCGACCACAAGTTTGACGGTCTGGTGGAGCGTACTAAAACACGCCCGTTAGCTACCGGAGAAGTGAGCGTGAAAGAGGCTTATTTGCTAACGGCGGGCTTATGTTTGCTGGCGTTTGGGTTGGTGTTGTTCCTGAATAAAACCACTATTCTGCTATCCGTTGTCGCATTATTCCTGGCAGCAACCTATCCTTATACCAAACGCTTCCTGGCGGTGCCACAGGCCTATCTTGGTATCGCGTTCGGTTTTGGCATCCCGATGGCGTTTGCCGCGGTGAACGATTACATCCCGCCTGTTGCCTGGTTTTTGCTGGCGGCCAATGTGTTCTGGGCCATCGCATATGATACGGAATATGCCATGGTGGATAGAGATGATGATTTGAAAATCGGCATCAAATCTTCTGCGATCTTTTTCGGAAAATATGACGTACTGGCTGTGATGGTATGCTTCGCAGCCATGTTGGGCATTTTTGCGTATGTTGGCTATGCGCTGCGCTTTGGGCATTGGTATTGGCTGGGTTTGATTACAGCCGCATTGTTGGTGGGCTGGCAGTACCGGCTGATTAAAAACCGCGACAGGGTCGACAGCTTCAAAGCTTTTCTACATAATGCCTGGATAGGCGCGGTGATTTGCGCTGGTATCGCAGCGCAATACTATTTAGGCTGACCTATGGCCAATTCTCTCAAGGTTTAATTCCACTCGATCAGGCCAAACTCGAATTTGGTTTCCTGTCCTTTGGCCTGTTCGGCTTGCTGTTTGGCTTCGCTTGCATTAATGGTTTCTTCCAGTTGTTGCAGTTTTTCGGCCTTCTTGGCGGCTAGTTGAGCTTCTTTGCGCTCTTTCATGGCTATTTTCTTTTTATCCAACTGAATCACCTCAGCCAGGCTGGCTCTTTCCTGGGCAATGGATTTCAGTGCTAGCAGCTCTTCGATGAGTTGTTTGTCAAACCCCCCGCGCGGTTCCAGACGATTGTTGTAAATGAGGTCATCCAAAAAGGTGATGGCTGCAGGGGTGCCCCACACGGCTTGTAAACCGGCGCTTAAGTGCGGGTAAGCTTCCAATGAGTGCGCTGCAGCAGTTGGCTTGGCATCAAACCCCGGAATGTTGATATTAAAGTGGTCTTTGCATTCCAGGGCAGCTTGCTCGTACAAGGCGTGGAGATTCTGTTTGGCCAGTAAGTCCAGCAAGAACAGCCAGATGGTGACGGACTGTTTGGGATATTCCAGCAAGTGGCTTTGCAGCATCTGGATCGCCAGTTCTGTACGACCATGCGACAGAAAGACGTCCGCATGCTCCAGCACCGACATTTCCTGATCGCTTTCTTCCACCACGAATGGATCGGAATTTTTCAGGTCGAGGTTAAAATCAGCGGCATCGGATGCGGAGTTTTCATCAGCAATGTCAATTGGCTGACGAGATGCTTCTGTTGCAAATAAGTCGTCATCCAACGATGTTTCTTCTTGCTGGTGTGTAGTCATGCGATCCAGCACGGCTAGGTGAGCTTTCCTGCGGCGCCACCAGTCCAGTGCCAATCGGCCGCTCAACAGTAGCAGCAACGCGCCAAGGCCAATACCGAATTGCTTGAATTGGGTCAACTGGGTTTGGTTATGCGCTAGTGCCTTGGTTTTGGCAGCACTTTCTTCCGCCAGTTTTAAGTTGTTTTGTTGCAACTGGGTGATTTGTGATGTCAGGTGTTTCAGCCGGTTGTTCATGGCTGTGAGCTCATCCAGCACTTCAGTGTCGCCGGCGGGTACCGGGTCAGCTGCGTTGGGCCGCATTACCAGTTGTCTGTCCATGCGTAAATTCATCGTGTGAGCCGATAAAGTGCCGTATGCGCTGCCGGAAACGCTGAGAGATGGTTGCCCCATTTTTGTGGCGTTTTGACTTAATGGTTTGTTTTTATTGCGTTTATAGTTATTTTTGTGGAGGTTTCTGTTAACTGTTTGTACGTGTTTTTTTACTTTCGGCGTTGCTATGACCAAAGGTTGCGTGAGGCTATCCGTAGCCGTCATGGCTTCCTCATCGTCTGCGGGCATACTGGTTTCGCTAGACATTGCCGGATCCAGCAGCAACACATAATCGCGGCGCATTTCGGTCTCACAAACCGTAGAAACTGACAGATTGACAATTGGTTCATTGATTGTCTGGGTGCTGGTGATTGTCAGCATTGCTTCGTCCGCGTTCAGCGGGCGCAGCTTCATTTGTGTGCTGCCGAGGAAACTGGCGCTCTCGGTGTTCAGGCTGAGGCAAGCGATATCATGTTTGATATCCGCTGCACCATAAACCTTAACCTGGGCTTTCAATGGTTGGCCCAAGTGTGATTTGACCTGGATTTCGCCCAGGCCCAGCGCATAGGCGGACTGATGTGCAAAGATACCGGCAATCAGTATTGCTGCCCATTTCATGCTATGGGTGGATTGAATGTTATACTGCATATTTCACCATACCTAATTGTTGTTTTGACGACAGATAAGAGGCTTTATGCAAAAGCTGTGCCAATTTGTGGAATGTGTGTAAGGCGTGCATTCTAATCTGTAATCGGCCATAAGTGCATTTTATTGAAATAAAAGCTCCCAATTGTTTGACAACAATTACTATAACGACATATAATCCGCCCTCTTGAATTTTTACTGGCCGCGCTTTGCTGGCTAGACTTTTATTATTTTAGCCTCGCAATACTCAGGCTTTAGTGGGTAGTTTTAATATGAAAACCTTTTCTGCAAAAACGCATGAAGTCAAACGCGACTGGTTCGTGATCGACGCTACGGATTTGGTGCTGGGTCGTCTGGCCAGCGCAGTGGCGCACCGTCTGCGTGGTAAACATAAAGCGATTTACACACCGCACGTGGATACTGGCGACTACATCGTGGTCATCAATGCTGACAAAATCAAAGTAACCGGTAACAAAGCTTTGGATAAACAGTATCATCGCCACTCCGGTTATCCAGGCGGTATCAGCACTACTAACTTTAGCAAAATGCAAGACCGCTTTCCTGGCCGTGCGCTGGAAAAAGCCGTGAAAGGCATGTTGCCAAAAGGCCCGCTGGGTTATGCCATGATCAAGAAAATGAAAGTGTATGCTGGTGATAAGCACGAGCACGCTGCACAACAGCCACAATCGCTGACCATTTAAGGATAAACAATGATTGGTAAATACAACTATGGTACCGGTCGCCGCAAAAGTTCTGTGGCACGCGTGTTTCTAAAATCCGGTAAAGGCAACATCATCGTTAACGACAAACCTGTTGACGAGTTTTTCTCCCGCGTGACATCCCGCATGATCGTGCGTCAGCCATTGGAGCTAACCAACAACACTGCCAGCTTCGATATCCTGGTGAACGTGGTCGGTGGTGGTGAGTCCGGTCAGGCTGGTGCCGTGCGTCACGGTATCACCCGTGCCTTGATTGACTACGATACGACTTTGAAATCCGCATTGTCCCACGCTGGCTATGTGACACGCGATGCACGTGAAGTCGAGCGTAAAAAAGTGGGTCTGCGCAAAGCACGTCGCCGCAAACAATTCTCCAAACGCTAATTGGCGTCTGGTATGGAAAAGGTCGCTGCGGCGGCCTTTTTGCTTTTATGCAATTATGTTGGCGTGGTAACATGCCAAGTCTTGTATTCTTGAAGGTATTATGGGTTTGAACATGGCAGCACAAAAACTCAAAATCGGTATCGTAGGTGGCACTGGTTATACCGGTGTTGAACTGTTGCGTTTGTTGGCGATTCACCCAAACGCATCTATCGTGGCGGTCACTTCGCGCGGCGAGGCCGGCATGCCGGTGGCGGAGATGTTCCCCAGCTTGCGTGGCTTGGTGGATGTGGCATTTAGCGATCCTGCGCAAACCGATTTAACGCAGTGTGATGTTGTGTTCTTTGCCACACCGCATGGCGTGGCCATGAGCCAAGCACCTGCCTTGTTGGCTGCAGGGGTTAAACTGATCGACCTGGCGGCGGACTTCCGTTTACAGGATACTGCCGTGTTCGAAAAATGGTACAAGATGCCGCATAGCTGCCCGGATGTCTTGAAGGATGCGGTGTATGGCATTCCCGAGTTGTATCGGGACAAGATCAAATCTGCCAGTGTGATTGGCAATCCCGGTTGCTACCCGACAACGGTTCTGCTCGGCTTGGCGCCTTTACTGGAGCAAGGCCTAGTAGATTTCTCCGCGCCAGTGATTTCCGATTCCAAGTCTGGAGTGTCCGGTGCAGGCAGGAAAGCCGAGATTGCTACATTGTTTGCTGAAGCCAGCGACAACATGAAAGCCTACGGCGTGGCCGGTCATCGGCACCATCCGGAAATTCACGCGCAACTGACGCAATTATCCGGCAGCGAACTGCAGTTTATTTTTGTGCCGCATCTCATTCCGATGATACGCGGCATGTTGTCCACGATTTACGTGAAACTGGCGTCCAAGGTTACAGGTATGGACTTACAGGCTTTGTACGAAAAACGTTACCAGCACGAGCGCTTTGTGGACGTGCTGCCCGCGGGCAGCTTGCCGGAAACGCGTTCAGTGCGGGGCTCCAACAGCCTGCGCATCGCACTGCATCCGCAGCCAAATGGCTATTTGACGGTGCTGGTGACGCAGGATAATCTGGTGAAAGGCGCGGCCGGCCAGGCGGTGCAGAATATGAACATCATGTTCGGTTTGGACGAACACGCCGGTCTGGAAGTGGTACCACTGTTACCATGACGTCATGAAACCGATACGCCGCAGAATCCGCCGTCATTTTGGGCATACGCTATCCGCCAAGCGGGTGACGATACGCACGCACCGCTCCAGATACTATCAGGTGGCGCTGCTGGCGAGCTTGGTGCTGCTAGGCGCTGGCATCACCTATTGGGTCATGCACGATAGCGAGACCGACACGATCCGCCAGCAGCTGCAACAGCTTACCCAGCAGAACAAGGAGCTTGAGGTCAAGCTGGTGGGCGCGCAGCGCGAGCTGCAGGTAGAGCTGGCGACCAATAACAATCTTGCCAAAGAGCTTGCAAGCGTTCATGATGAGAACTTGAAAATCAAGGAAGACTTGATGTTTTACAAAAACATGGTGGAAGGCAAAAAGCGTAGATAACAGGCGCTGCACCAGTTGAGGAGAGCTATGTTCTTTAGAAAAGCAAACAGGATAGATAACCGCATCGACACACTGATTGGCGCAAACACACGTGTTGAAGGCAACATGCAGTATTCCAGCGGTCTGCGCGTGGATGGCACCATTAAAGGCAGCGTCACCCAGGCAAACGGCAGCCAGTGCACATTAATTCTGAGCGAGGCCGGTAGCATTGAAGGCGAGGTTACGGCTGCCAAAATCGTCATCAACGGCAAAATCACTGGCCCCGTACACGCCAGCGAGTTTATCGAGCTGCAAACCAAGGCGCGCATCGTGGGCGATCTGTATTACAAATCGCTGGAGATGCACACCGGCGCGGTGATTGAAGGAAAACTGGTGTATATCGGTGACAACCCTGCCGAAGACGCCTGACAGAACCAAGCACAAAAAACCCAGTCCAACCGACTTAGTTAAGGAGTAAATAATGAACATGACAACCAATACCGCAGAAATCGCAATGCCGGATCCGCTGATTTTTACTGACAACGCGGCCAAAAAAGTGAAAGAGCTGATTGACGAAGAAGGCACACCGGATTTGAAACTGCGTGTGTTCGTCAGCGGCGGCGGCTGCTCCGGCTTCCAGTATGGCTTCACGTTTGAAGAAGAAGTGAACGACGACGACACCCAGGTGGATAAAGACGGCGTGACGCTGTTGATAGACCCGATGAGCCTGCAATACCTGATGGGCGCGGAAATCGATTACACCGACAGCCTGCAAGGCTCACAGTTTGTGATTCGCAACCCGAACGCGACCACGACCTGTGGTTGCGGCAGCTCGTTCTCGGTTTAAGTCTACTCAGATGTAAAAAAGCCAAGCGTTTGCTTGGCTTTTTTCATTAGAGTTATTGATGCCCTGGAAGCCTCATCCAGATTGGTCTGTAGGGCGTCAATAGCGAAGCATATTGCGCCGAAAAAAGGCTTTAGGAAAAGTATTTAAAATTAGTAACATCTCATACGGCGCAATGCCTTTTAGTTATTGCACCCTACGCGTGCTAAAGTAGGATAGTCGTCCTAATTGAAGGAATATTCTCCGTCAAAAGAGTTTTCTATAAAGACAATCCATTATTTCCGCTTTTCAATCGGCACAAACTCTCTTCTTTCTTCACCCATGTAAAGCTGCCGTGGGCGGCCAATCTTGTGTTCCGGGTCGCTGTGCATCTCACTCCATTGTGCTATCCAGCCAGCCGTGCGGGCGAGGGCGAAGATGGCGGTGAACATGCTGTTTGGGATACCCATCGCGCGCATGACGATGCCGCTGTAGAAATCCACGTTGGGGTAGAGTTTGCGCGAAACAAAGTATTCGTCTTCCAGCGCGATTTTTTCCAGTTCCATCGCCAGTTTGAACATGGGGTCGTCCTGCAGGCCGAGTACTTCCAGCACTTCGTGGCAGGTTTTGCGCATGATGGCGGCGCGCGGGTCCATATTGCGGTACACGCGGTGGCCAAAGCCCATCAGGCGGAAGTTGTCGGTTTTGTCCTTGGCGCGTTTGATGAACTCGCCGATACGCGAGACATCGCCAATCTCTTCCAGCATCTTCAATGTGGCTTCGTTGGCTCCACCGTGCGCGGGGCCCCATAAGGAGGCGATGCCGGCGGCGATACAGGCGAACGGGTTGGCGCCACTGGAGCCAACCAGCCGCACGGTAGAAGTGGAGGCGTTTTGTTCGTGATCTGCATGCAGAATCAGGATGCGTTCGAACGCCTTGGCCAGCACGGGGTTGGCTTCGTATTTTTCGCAGGGCGTGGCAAACATCATGTGCATGAAGTTTTCCGCATAGTTCAGATGGTTCTGCGGATACATGAACGGCTGACCCAAGTTGTATTTGTAGCTCCATGCCGCAATGGTGGGCACTTTGGCCAGCAGGCGGTGCGCGGAGATCTCGCGGTGCTTGGCGTCGCGGATATCCATGGAATCGAAATAGAACGCGGAGAGCGAGCCGACCACCCCGACCATGACCGCCATGGGGTGTGCATCGCGCCGGAAGCCACGGAACACGTTGGTCAACTGGTCGTGCAGCATGGTGCTGCCGGTGATTTTTTCGGTGAACTGCTGTTTTTCCGCCGTGGTAGGCAGTTCGCCATGCATCAGCAGGTAAGCAACCTCCAGGAAGTCACAATGTTCAGCCAACTGCTCAATGGGATAACCACGGTAATACAGCAGGCCTTTTTCCCCATCAATGAAGGTGATGCTGGACTGGCATGACCCGGTGGACATAAAGCCCGGGTCATAGGTAAACACACCGTGTTTGCCCAGCGTGCGGATATCGATCACATCGTTACCCATGCTGCCGGAAAGCACAGGTAGTTCAATGGCTGGCGCATTGTTATCAAACGTAATGGTTGCTTTGGTTGGTTTCATGCTGAATGCTCTGGTAATGGTTAGGGATATTATATGCGATGTCTTGCGGCTGTAACACCGCCCAAGCTAAAACAGCTCGGCAGTACGCGGCATGCCAATAGATTCTTCCAGCGCATCTAGGGGCAGCGGATGGCTAAACAGCCTGCCCTGATACAGGCGGCAGCCATGCTTGAGCAGGAAATCCAGCTGCTCCGCAGTCTCCACGCCTTCAGCAATCACATCCATTCCCAGGGATGCTGCCATGCCAAGAATGACCTTGATGACAGTGTCATCATGATGGTGGCCATGAATGTCGTGAATAATGGAATGGTCTATCTTGAGCTGCGAGAAGGGTAGTTTTTTAAGGTAGATCAGCGATGAATAGCCGGTACCAAAATCATCTAGGCAGAACCGTATGCCTTTGCTGCGCAGGGTGTGCATCTTGTCTATCGCGTCAGTGGTGCTCTCAAGCAGGATACTTTCAGTGAGCTCGAATTTGAGCTTATCGGCTGGAGCCCCTGTTTTTTGGATGATTTCCAATATTTCCTGCACAAAATCCAGCTGACGGAACTGGCGGGCACTGATATTGACGGCGATTTCCAGATGCGCCAGTGTGGCCGTTTTTTGCCAGTCCTTCAGTTGTCGGCAAGCTACTTCAAGCAACCATTTTCCTAGCGGTAGAATCAACCCGGTTTCCTCCGCCAGTGGGATAAATTGTGCCGGCAGCATCAAGCCACGGACAGGGTGCCGCCAGCGTAGCAGCGCTTCAACGCCAAGTATTTTCTGCTGCTGATCAACGAGTGGCTGGTAATGTAACTCGAACTGTTGCAGCTGAATGGCGTGCTGCAGATCGTTTTCCAGTGTCATGCGTGCTTCCAGTGCGTGCTGCATTTCCGGATCGAAGAAACGGATAGCGTTACGGCCCGCCCGTTTGGCTTGGTACATGGCGGCATCGGCACGTTTGATCAAGTCTTCCACGCCCAGCTCCTGGTTCTGGAACAGAGTAATGCCAATACTAGGCGAGCTAAGATGTTCCTGTCCTTGCAAATGGTAGGGCAGGTTCAGGCTCTCGCGGATTTTTTCCGCAATCAGCTCCGCATTCACAGCCGCTTTGGTCGGATTTTCGCTTAAGCCTTCCAGCAAGATGACGAATTCATCCCCGCCCAACCTGGTGACGGTATCGTCGCTTCGTACGCAATTGGTCAGTCTTTTTGCCACTTCGATCAATAGCAGGTCGCCCACGCTATGGCCGCGAGTATCGTTAAGTATCTTGAAGTTGTCCAGGTCAATAAACAATATGGCGGCAAATAAATGATGCCTTATGACAGAAGTAAGTGCTCGCTCCACCCTGTCCTGCAATAGCCGCCGGTTTGGTAGTTTGGTCAGCGGGTCATAAAAAGCCAAGCTGTGAATGTTGGCTTCGGATTGCTTTTGCTCGGCAATGTCGCGCAGAAAAGCTGTATAGATGGGCTTGCCATCCTGTATGAATCTGGACATGCTGAACTCGACCGGGAACTCTTCGCCGCTTGCACGGATTGCCGTAAGCTCCAACCGCTTGCCCATTATGGTAGGGACGCCGGATTTGCGGAGCCGCGCCATACCTTCACGGTGCTTTTCCCTATACCCGGCTGGGATAATAACTTCGGCAATATTTTTCCCCAAGACTGCGTTACGAGCATGGCCAAAAGTGCTTTCTGCAGCAGGATTGAATTCGATAATATGGCCATCCGCGTCAACACTGATGATGCAATCGTTGGCGGCTTCTATCACAGCACGGGTTTTGGCCTCACTGTTGCGCAATTCCTTGGTCATTTCCAGCGCTTTTGCGGTGGCTGTGCGTTCCAGTTCAGCGTGCGTTTGCTTCAGTTGATCCAATGCCCGGGCGTTTTGTTGCGCGATGCGCTGGTCGAACACGGCTGCGATGTTGCCTCCGCCAAACCACACCATGGAAGTCAGTCCCACCAACAGTACCAGAACATTCTTGTCCAGAGGCGATCCACCAGCTAGACAGACGCTGTTAGGAGCAATATCCACGCCCAGCATGGCGGTGTAATGCATGCCGGAAATGGCCAACCCCATCACAATGCTGCCCAGAGTAAACCGCCAGATGGGGGTTAATCGCATGTGTTGTCCCTGATACATCATCATCAGCGCCCCCCATGAGGCAATGATGGCAATTGTGACCGAAGCCAACAAGATGCCAGGAGAATAGTGGATGGCAGGCGATAATTTGAGGGCAGCCATACCAGTGTAATGCATGGCGGCGATACCCAAGCCCATGAAGATGCCCGACAGGAATAGTTTTTGCGAGGAAACGATTTCGTTTCGTAGCACATAGAATCCCAGCAAGCTGGCTGCGATTGCAGGCGCCGCTGAATATAGCGTCAGTTCAAGGTCGTAATGGAGCTCGATAGGTAAATGAAACGCCAGCATGCCAATAAAGTGCATTGCCCAGATAGCCATGCCCAAGGTGATTGCGCCCAAGGTCATCCAGATCAGCACAGGCTTGCCCCGACTTTCCCGCATGCGCTGGGCATGGGTGAGCGCGGTGAATGAGCCGATAATGGCCACCGCGACAGATAAAACAACGAGAGAAACATTCCAGAAAACAGGCATGTTATGGTGACATCTCTTGATGGATGGTGTTGCTTATCTTAAAGCAATGCCATGTCGCTGAAAAGCAGTTTAGCTAGCCGGGATAAATGGCACCGAGAACACGCGGCCCTCTTGCGCCTGTTACAGCTGGCAAATTGGCAGGGGCTTTTTCCAGCGTTTGCTTGGCAAGCCAGGCAAAACACATGGCCTCTACCCAGTCAGCATGCACACCCAGCCCATCGGTTTTGGCGATAGGTGTTTTACCGAACAGAGTAGTGAGCTCTTGTACCAGAAGCGTGTTATGTGCACCGCCGCCACACAGGTAGATTTCATCTACTTGGCTGCAGGTGTTGCCGACTGCATGGTAGATGGAGTGGGCGGTTAGGGCAACCAGGGTGCGTGCTACATCTTGCGAGCGCAGATGTGGATACAGCAAATGCTGTTTTAACCAATGTTCGTTGAACAGGTCGCGCCCCGTGCTTTTGGGTGGCGGTAGCGTAAAATAAGGCTCGGCCAGCATGTCATGTAGCAGGCTATCCAGCACCACGCCGGTGGCAGCCCAGGCGCCATTTTTGTCATAGGGCTTGCCCAAGCGTAGCCCAGCCCAGTAATCCAGCAGCATATTGCCTGGCCCGGAATCGAAACCCAGCACATCGCCATTGGCCGCCAGATAGGTGATATTAGCGATACCGCCGATGTTGACAATGACACGGTTTTTGTCAGCGTTCCCGAATGCAGCCTGATGAAAGGCGGGTACCAGCGGCGCGCCTTGGCCGCCTGCTGCAATGTCGCGGCTGCGGAAATCGCCCACCACGGTAATACCGGTCAGCTCGGCCAGCAGGGCATTGTTGCCGATTTGCAGCGTAAATCCCAGCTCTGGCCGGTGGCGTATGGTTTGTCCGTGGTTGCCAATCGCCGCAATCTGCTTGGCTTGCAGGCCGGTCTGTTTCAGGAGTTGATGGACGCTTTCGGCATATAGCCCTGATAATTCGTTGGAAATTTGTGCGGTGGTTTCCAACTCGCTCTCTGCGGGATGCTGTAAGACTAACAGGCAGTTGCGCAAATCGGCGGGGTAAGGCAAAAAGTGCGTGCCGCGCAGCTTGCATTGCTGCCCGTCGAATTCGACCAGCGCTGTATCTATGCCGTCCATGCTAGTGCCGGACATGATGCCAATATATAGTGCCATTTTTTATTCTCTGGAGGCCAGTTGGCGTTGGTTGAGCACGCCCAGTTGCACCATGTAGGCACGGCTGGCTCTTTCAAATTCGGGTTTGAGTTTGGTGCTGATGGGAATATTCGCCGGTAGCGAGACTGTCATTGGGTCTTTCCGTGTGCCGTTTTGCAGAAACTCGTAATGCAGGTGTGGGCCGGTGGAAAGACCCGTCATGCCCACATAGCCGATAATGTCGCCTTGCGTCACCTTTTGACCTTTGCGCAGGCCGCTCTCGAATTTGGACAAATGGCCGTAGACGGTGCTAATGCCGTTGTCGTGCTTAAGTACAATCACGTTGCCATAGCCGCCTTTGCGACCGGCAAAATCCACCGCGCCATCACCGGAAGCCTTGACGCGCGTGCCAATAGGCGCGGCGAAATCTGTGCCTTGATGTGCCCGCATGCGGTGCAAAATGGGGTGGAAACGCGCTTTGGTAAAGCTGGATGAAACGCGCGAGAACTCAACTGGCGAGCGCAGGAAGGACTTATGCAGGCTTTTACCATCCGGTGTGTAGTAGGCATATTTGCCTTCGGCCTCGCCAAAGCGGATGGCCGTGTATTTTTTGCCGCTGTTGATAAATTCCACTGCCAGCACATTACCCACTTTCATTAATTCGCCCGCGTTGTAAAAGGTTTCGTATACCACGTTCAGCACATCGCCTTCGCGCAGGTCCTCCACAAAATCAATGTCACCAGAAAAGATTTCTGCAATCTGCAAAGCAATGGCATCCGGAATACCAGCTTCGTCCGTGGCACTAAACAGGCTGTCTACAATTCTCGCAGAACTGAGCATCTCGTGCTTTTGCAGCAGGAGTTTTTGTGTGGCGACTTGGTAGCCTTGGGGGGTCAAGTTGGCAACCAGGATATTTTCTTTATCCACCTCATATTCCAGATGCAGTAGCTTGCCATCCAGGTTGGTCTTGATTTCGATACTGTGCCCGGGGATTAGCGCCGTATTGATAGCACGTGCTTCCGGGCTGATCATCAGAAACTTGATGGCATCTTCGTCGCGTACTGTCATGCGTTTGAACAGATTGGCCAGCGTGTCATCACTGCGCACCTGATCCATCTGCCAGAACTCTTCGTCCTGGCTGACGGGCCGTACAGCCAGTGGCAGAGTAACATCTTGCCTGACGGTTTTGATTTTTATGTTGACAGGTGAGGAATCGGGCGCGGTACCAAAAGCCGCGAAAATGGCGAACAAGGGGAGCAGGGCTATCAACGCCCAACGCGTTTTTAATTTGCGTAGAGCTTGTAACAGGTTTTGCGATAAAATACGCAGCTTATCTATGTACATAAGCTAAATCGTGCCAATTGCTAAGGTAATTGAACATACTAACAGAATTCTTAAACATTAAGCATAACCGGAACGAGCAGTGAACACGCAGACCCAACAAGCCTTGGCTATCATCAAACGCGGCGCGGATGAACTTTTGATCGAATCCGAGCTGATAGAAAAGCTCGACCAAAGCGCCAAAACCGGCAAGCCCTTGCGCATCAAGGCGGGCTTCGACCCTACCGCGCCCGACTTGCATCTGGGCCACACCGTGCTCATTAACAAGCTCCGTCAATTTCAAGACCTCGGCCACCACGTTTTGTTCCTGATTGGTGATTTTACCGGCATGATTGGCGACCCCACTGGCAAAAGCGCCACACGTCCGCCGCTGACAGCCGAGCAAGTGCAGGAGAACGCCAAATCTTACGCCACCCAGGTGTTCAAGATATTGGACAAAGACAAAACCGAGATCGTCTTCAACTCCAAATGGCTTACCGAGCTGGGTGCCGCGGGCATGCTCAAGCTCGCAGCGAGCTATACGGTGGCGCGCATGCTGGAGCGTGATGATTTCACCAAGCGCTTCAAAGGCAATCAGCCTATCGCCATCCATGAGTTCTTGTATCCGCTATTGCAGGGCTACGATTCCGTCGCGCTCAAGTCCGATGTCGAGCTGGGCGGCACCGACCAGAAATTCAACCTGCTGATGGGGCGCGAGCTGCAAAAGCAAAACGGACAGCCGCAGCAATGCGTATTGATGATGCCATTGCTGGAGGGTTTGGATGGCGTCAACAAAATGTCCAAATCGCTCAATAACTATATCGGTATCAACGAGCCGCCGGAGATCATCTTCGCCAAACTCATGTCTGTATCCGATGAGCTGATGTGGCGTTATATCGAGCTGCTGTCTTTTGAGAGCCTGGAAACCATCGCCGGCTGGAAAGCCCAAGTGGCGGCGGGCGAAAACCCGCGTAATATCAAGGTGCGCTTCGCGCAAGAGATCGTCGCGCGCTTCCACAGTCAGGCCGATGCTGAAAAAGCGCTGCAGGATTTTCAAACCCGCGCCAAAGGCGGCATCCCCGATGAGGTGCCCGAAATCGAACTCAAGATAGAAGGCGCAAGCATCGGCATCGCGCAGATGCTCAAACTGGCAGGGCTGGTGGAAAGCACCAGTGAAGCGATGCGTGCCGTGCAGCAAGGCGGCGTCAAATTGGATAGCGAAAAGGTCGAAGACAAAAACCTGCAGCTTCACAAAGGCACCACTGTGGTCGCCCAAGTTGGCAAACGCAAGTTCGCCAAAATCACCCTGGCTTAATCGCCCCAGCATTCATTGCAATTTTCATCGGCCTGCAAGGCGCATCCCGCTTGGCTTGCAGGGCAGGTGTTTGAGTAATGAACGCGCGCGTGTGAGGCTTGTTACGTTCTTGAAATTAATGACAAACAATTAGGGGACAGACTACGGTTGTTTTGCTTATTCATGATGGCTCCTTACTGTCAAATTCACCTTGACACTAAATAACCAACCCGATTTTATACAGTAATTTGTAGTTAAATTGTAAAAATCCAAAAATACGCCTTGACCAAACCGATAGCCTCTGTAAAATGCGCGGCTCGCTTGAGATTCAAGCAAAAGCAAACGCAGAAATGCAGATGTCAGAAGTAATTAAAAAAATCTTTTAATTAAATCTTGACCAGCCCGAAAAGCTCTGTATAATGCGCGCTTCGCCCAAAAACGGGCACTGTTCTTTAACAAGTTAAAACGACTGATAGGTGTGGGTATTTGTGGTTAAGGTGC
>OEOE01000062.1_pt1 | contig 16837 bp, 11 predicted proteins | sample 1539681 | NCBI WGS metagenome assembly OEOE01 (sample SAMEA3611561, study PRJEB22512) | activated sludge metagenome | biome: Urban; feature: Wastewater Treatment Plant; material: Activated Sludge | place: Slovenia | collected 2012-09-24
GCCCCCGTAGCTCAGTGGATAGAGCATCCCCCTCCTAAGGGGAGGGTCACACGTTCGATTCGTGTCGGGGGCGCCAGTTACTTTTGCCTGGAATCCAGTTCTTCCCAGCGTGCGAGGTGGTTTTCCAGTAAGCTATCAATTTCAGTCAATCTCGACTGCAGTGTTTTAACGCGTTCAGGTTGCGTTTTATAAAATTCTCCATCAGCAAGTTGTGCATGGATATTGGCTTGCTCAACTTCAAGTTGTTCAATTCTGGCTGGAATTTCGTCTAACTCTTTTTGTTCTTTAAAGCTTAGTTTTGCCTGTTTAGTGGTTTGTTTTACTGCTTTTTCTGCATCTGGAGTTGATGATTTAACTGCGCCAGAAGGCGCATGGATATTGGCTTGCAGGGCAGGTATTTTTTGCTTTTGTTGTGTGGAGAAACGCTGCCAGTCATCATAACCGCCGCCAAATTCGGTGAGCACGCCGTTGCCTTCAAACGCAATCACTTGCGTGACGGTGTTCTCTAAAAACGCTCTATCGTGGCTGACCAAAAATAGCGTGCCATTAAATTCCTGCAGCAAACTTTCTAACAGCTCCAGCGTGTCGATATCCAGGTCATTCGTCGGTTCATCCAGCACTAGCACATTGGCGGGGCGTGCAAACAGGCGCGCCAGTAATAACCGATTGCGCTCACCGCCAGACAGCGATTTCACGGGCGAACGCGAACGTTGTGGCGGAAACAAAAAATCTTCCAGATAGCTAATTACATGTTTTCGCTCGTTACCAATCTCGACAAAGTCAGAGCCTGGACTAATCGTGTCAGCCAGCGTCGCCTCTTCATCCAACTGTTCACGCATCTGGTCAAAATAGGCCACATTGATTTTTGTACCTCGCGTGATTTTGCCACTGTCTGGCTCAATATCACCTAGAATCAATTTGAGCAGGGTAGTTTTGCCGATGCCATTTGGTCCGAGCAAGCCAATTTTGTCACCGCGCAAAATACGCGTGCTGAAGTTCTTGATCAGCACTTTATCGCCATAAGCCTTGCTTACATTTTCCAGTTCTGCCACCAGTTTTCCGCTACGCTCGCCCGCATCCAGATTGAGTTTGACGTTGCCCTGGCGTTCGCGGCGGGCGGCGCGTTCCAGGCGCAAGGCTTCTAGACGCCGCACGCGGCCTTCGTTGCGGGTGCGGCGCGCTTTGATGCCTTGGCGAATCCATACTTCTTCTTGCGCTAAAAACTTATCAAACTTGGCGGCATGGGTTTCTTCAACTGCCAGCAGCTCTTCTTTTTTAGCCTGATATTGCGTAAAGTTGCCCACAAAATCAGTCAGTTTTCCACGATCCAGTTCGGTAATGCGCGTGGCGAGACTATCCAAAAAACGCCTGTCATGGGTGATAAAAAGCACGCTGCCGTTAAAGTCTAATAATAAGTCTTCCAGCCACTCGATGGCTTCTAAATCCAGATGGTTAGTCGGTTCATCCAGCAACAGCACTTCAGGTTCTGCCACCAGCGCGCGGCCAAGCGCCACGCGTTTGCGCCAGCCGCCAGAGAGCGTGGAGACAAGCGCATCGGCGTCCAGTTTCAAGCGGCTTAGCACAGTCTCAACGCGCGACTGTGCCGCCCAGCCATTTTGCGCATCCAGATCGTGCTGCAAGTGCTGCATTTTGGTCATCAGTGCATCAATATCTGCGTTTGGCATGCCCATGTCATGTGTGACCTGGTGATAATCGATGATGGTTTGCTGCAACGCACCTAAACCTTCTGCTACCGCTTCAAACACGGTGTGTGTCGTGTCCAGTTCGGGCTCTTGCGGCACATACACCACACGCACATTCGATGCGCGCCAAACTGTGCCTTCATCCAGTTTGATCGTACCTGCAATGGCTTTGAGCAAACTGGATTTGCCCGCACCATTGCGCCCAATCAAGCCGACACGTTCGCCAGCATCCAGCTGAAAAGAAGCGTGATCGAGCAGGGCGTGATGCCCGAAGGCAAGACAGGCGTTATCTAGGGTGATGTAAGGCATGGTTGAATATTACTCTCTATTTATTTGCTAACATGGCGCGAATATTGGCCATTTTCGATTTGCCGAATTCTTTGCTTTCAATCGGGTCATTAAACGGATTGCCAAAATGCCGCACATCCTCTTTGGGTAATTCCGCGATAAACCGGCTGGGTTCGCACATTTCCATTTCACCTGCGCGTTTACGTTTTTTGCACCAGGAAATGTTGAGGGATTTTTGCGCACGTGTAATGCCTACGTACATCAAGCGGCGTTCTTCTTCGATTCGATCTGTATCTACGCTTTCGCGATGCGGCAGAATGCCTTCTTCCACGCCGATTAAAAATACGTGCCCAAATTCCAGTCCTTTGGCCGCGTGCAGCGTAGAGAGTTTCACTGCATCCGGCTCGCCATCTTCACGGCCTTCCAGCATGCTCATGAGCGAAACCATTTGCGTCAGTTCGAGCAGATTTTTAGCTTCCGCTTCGTTGCCATATTCGGTATTTGCCTCGCCTTTTTTAGTAAGCCAGCCGATAAACTCGAGCACATTCGCCCATTTGACCTCAGCTGCGCGCGGCTCCTCGCTGTCATACAAAAAGGCTTCATATTGAATGGTGGTAAGTAAGTCATTCAGCACGTCTCCTGCCGGGTCGCGTACGGCACGTGCCTGCAGCTTATTGATGTACTGGCAAAAATTCAACAAATCGTCTAATTGCTTGTTACCGATTTCGCTTTGAAAACCTTGCTCAAATGCTGCTGCAAATAGCGACATTTTGTGCGCGCTGGCGTATTCGCCCAGCCGCTCCAGCGTGGTGTTGCCGATGCCTTTTTTGGGCGTAGTCGCCGCGCGGATAAACGCCGGGTCGTCATCCTCATTGGCAATCAGCCGCAAATAACTGACCAGGTCTTTAATTTCAGCCTTGTCAAAAAACGATTGTCCGCCCGAGATGGTGTAGGGAATCTTATGGTTGCGTAATTGCTGCTCAAAAATGCGCGCCTGGTGGTTGCCGCGGTAGAGGATGGCATAATCCAGAAACTTGGTGCGGTTTTCAAACTTATGCGCCTGCAGTTTCATGATGACAGATTCTGCCTCGTGTTCCTCGCTCATGGTAGCCGAGACCTGAATCAAATCCCCTGTACCTAAATCGCTCCACAGTTTCTTCTCGAACAGTTTTGGATTATTTGAAATCACCTGGTTGGCAGCGCGCAGAATGCGCACCGTAGAGCGGTAATTTTGCTCTAATTTGATGACTTTAAGCTTGCTGAAGTCTTCGGTGAGTTGACGCAGGTTTTCCACATCCGCGCCGCGCCAGCCATAAATGGCCTGGTCGTCGTCACCCACCGCGGTAAACTGGCCACGCAAGCCGGTGAGCATTTTCACCAGTTTGTATTGGCAGGCGTTGGTGTCCTGGTATTCGTCTATCAGCAGATATTGCAGTTTGCGCTGCCATTTATTCAGCGCGCTTTCGTGCTGCACAAATAATTCAACCGGCAGTTTAATCAAATCATCAAAATCTACCGCCTGATAAGCTTTGAGCGTTTGTTGATACAGTTGATATACCTTGGCAGCAGCATGTGTCAGCTCTTCATCTGCCATGGCTTTGGCTTGGTCGGGGCTGATAAAGGCATTCTTCCAAGCGGAAATCTGATATTGCGTTTTGCGTAATAGCTGCTTGTCGGTAGTGGCTAAAATATCGGCCACAATCTTAAAGCTGTCGGATGAATCCAAAATGGAGAACTGCGGCTTGTAGCCTAGTAACGCAGCCTCGGCGCGCAGCATTTGCAAACCAAGCGAGTGGAAAGTCGCGATCGTCAGACCTTTGGTGGGCTTGCCCTGCATCAACTTGCTCACACGCTCCTGCATCTCACGCGCGGCCTTATTGGTAAAGGTAATCGCCGCGATTTCTTTGGGAGAGTAGCCTGCCTCGTCAATCAAATAGCTGATTTTCTGCGTGATGACGCGCGTTTTACCGCTGCCTGCACCGGCGAGCACCAGCAATGGGCCGTCGAGATACTTGACTGCTTCGCGCTGGGGTGAGTTGAGGCTGTTTAACATGTTCTTTGAGCGGACTTTTAAAAGAACCTGGCACGATATTCTGACAGGCTGACTATTTGCGAGCTAAGCGTTTATAGTATGATTGTACCTGCTTAATAAAAACTAGCGCCTATAGTTTCTCAATTTTAAGCTAAAAAAATATTCCTTCTAATCTACGGTAGCCGTCTGCAATGCCAAAATTTGATTTAAAAACGATTGTTTTCATGTCAATGCTGCTGACCTTCATGCTTTCCATGTTGTTGGCGATTACCCGTAAACATCACAAAAAAGTGCATGGGCCTGGCTACTGGGCGGTGGGCAATCTGGTGATTGGCCTGGGCATGGTGCTGGTATTGATGCAGTTGGATGCACCGAAGCGGGTTTTTTTGCCGGGTATGGCCTTGATCGGCGCGGGTTTAAGCTTATACATTAATGGTATTCAGGCATTTATCGGCAAAGTGCCGAACCATCGCATTCCTGTAGCTGTATTTTTTCTGCTAATGGCGATTGATGCTTATTTTATGCTCAATGGAGGCGACATCCGTACGGCGGTAATACTTGGGGCGATTATATTCGCAGCAATTTATCTATATTGCGCGCGGCTCACGTTTTCTCGGGATGAAGGCATTGTCGGCAATTTATACTGGCTTACCTCAAGCCTGTATCTGCTGATGGCACTATTGATGCTGGGCCGCGCGGTCTATGCTTCGCGGGTGGACGTGGCGGTGTTTGACTCTTTTGCCGCCTGGCCGGTGAATGCCTATACCTTCATGCTGGGCGCGGTTTCGCAGTTTTTTATCTCCAGCCTGTTCGTATTGATGCTCAGCTATAAACTGAGTCAGAACCTGGAATCGATTGCGACAATTGACAGCCTTACCGGCGTGCTGAATCGCCGCGGCCTGGAGGAAGCTGCCCTAAAAATGCAGGATATTTGCAAGCGTATTAACCTGAGCATGGCGGTGTTGCTGATCGATATTGACCATTTTAAAAAAGTGAATGACCAATACGGGCACTTGTGCGGTGACGATGTGTTAAGGCATCTGGCCAAGGAGATTGCAGGGGTGCTGCGTTCCAGCGATGTGCTTGGCCGCTATGGAGGCGAGGAGTTTTGTGTGTTTCTGCCGAACACGACAGAGGGTGATGCTGTCGGTCTCGCTGAGCGCATCCGAGCGAGGATTGAAGCAAACCCGTTAAAAATGAACCGAGCAAGCATTAAAACCACTGTCAGCATTGGCGTAGCGGATTCGGTGCGAGCGGGCTACGATTTTAAAGGCTTGGTAGCCACTGCGGATAGCGCCATGTATGCCGCGAAAAACAGCGGGCGGAATCGTGTGATGAGTTACACGCAGATTACGCGCGACACCAGACAATCTTCATAATACAATCTAATTAAATTGTCCGGACGGATTAACATTTTCATCGATAGTTGAAACGTTTTTTTGAAAGCCAAGCATGAATGACAGAGCCAATAAAACTTCTATTTGCAGCATTGTTTCTTTAGACATTGTTGATTTTTCAAAAAAAACAGACGCGGAACAAATAGAAGTCAGAAACCAGCTGAATGATTTAATTAATCATGCTGTGGTTGATATTGCACAAGATGACCGCACAATCTTGGATACGAGCGATGGCGCAGCCATTGCCTGCAACGGTGCGTTAGAAGACGCGCTGGAAGACGCATTGTTTATCTCGCTCACCATTCGTGATGAAATATTAAAAAACAACACAAATAGCTCAGCTCCTCTATATGTGCGCTTTGGCATTAACTTGGGCACAGTGCGTGTGTCTAGCGGCAATAACAATCAGCCCAATATAACGGGCGAAGGTCTTGATGAGGCACAGCGGATTATGAGTTTTGCCAAGCCGAATCAGATTCTGGTTTCACGTGCGTATTACGAAGTAGCTTCCAAGCTATCGCAGGAAATCTCACAAATGTTTGAGTATAACGATATGCACGCGCATGAACATGAGGTTTACTCGGTACGTGTACTTAAAGACCAATTAGTAGAAGATGCGCCAGTAATCATTGCGGCAGACGATTCACAGTCAGGCAGTTGGCAATCCATCGCAGGAAAAATTAATTTTAAATACACAGTTCTTAGCTTGATGGTGCTTGCAGGACTTTTTGTTTTGGCTAAATTGGCATCCACCCCAACTGAACCTACCATTATATTAGAAAAACCGGCAGTGGCAGAAACGCCCGTGTTACCCCCTCCCACAATGACAGCCAAGCCAGCCAATGATGGCTTATTGTCAAATGAAACAGTTGAAACCGCTCCGCCAAAGGTGGAGCCGGTTAAGGTTGATACTGTTCAGAAAAAAAACACTAATAAAACCGAGAAAAAAACTGAAGCGCCGACAAAGGTGGTAACTAAGGCAGAAGAGTCAAGCGGGGGAAAAACTACAGAGAAGCCCGCAGGAACTAAAGCCGAAAATAAATCAGACAAAGAAAAGTCAGGCTGGCAAACTTTCTCTGACAGTATCAAACAAGGCTCGGAACGCAAATGCTCGCAGGGGGAGATTGCGCTGGGACAGTGCCGCTAACCATCTATTGGGCTGTTTTCGGCAAGATCGCCGGCAATCATAGCAGCTCTGGAGTTTGGGCTTTCTAAACTTACGCGGCCGATTGCGCCGCTGCGGTAATCAGTCAAAAAAGCCACTGCGGTTTTTTCTGTATCCCATAAGCCATCATGGCGCTTGTAACTGCGCCGTCTGGCGATGGCTTCGAGTAAATCCACGCCATCCATCTTGCTTACATCCAGCTTCATGGTATCCAGCTTGTAACGCGCATTCAGCAAGGCAGGATAGGTTTTGAGCAAGTTGTCAGCCAAGAACAGCGCCACGTCTTCATCAATCACCGCGTTGCGCCCAATGGCATGGCTGGCGGCCAGCATGTAGCCATCGCTTTCATATTCAATCTTGGGCCACATCATGCCTGGTGTATCGGTAATGCTCATGGTTTCACTCAAGTCAAAACGCTGCTGGCTTTTAGTCACCGCGGGCTCATCACCCACTTTTGCCACCCGGCGGTTGAGTAGCGCGTTCATCAGCGTGGATTTGCCTACGTTGGGGATGCCCATAATCATCATGCGTAACGGCTTTAAGTGCGTGCCACGGTGCGGCGCAAGGCCCAGGCACAGTTTAGGGATTTTGTTCGCGTCACCAGGCTTTTTGCATGATAGTGCTACTGCTTTGGTGTTAGGCTGTGCGTTGAAGTAATTGAGCCAATCCTGCGTTACTTTTGGATCGGCCAAATCCGCTTTGTTGAGTATTTTGAGCTGCGGACGCTGACGAAACAGGCGCATTTCGTCAATGATCGGGTTGTGGCTGGCGGCGGGCACGCGCGCATCCAGTACCTCGATGACGACGTCGGTAAACTCCATGGTTTCTTCCGCTTTTTTGCGGGCTTGGGTCATATGACCCGGATACCACTGGATACTCATAATGTAAGCACTCAAATAAACTTTCGCTATTTTACATGGCTTATATGGATAGAACCTAAGTTAAAATAAGCGATGACATTAATTCCTGAAATTAAACCCAATCAATCTATCGAGCTGCTCAAGGCGCTGCATATCCTCACGCGCGATGGCAAGCTGAATCAGGACAGTCGCCGTAAACTTAAGCAGGTATATCACCTGGTGAATTTTATTGAGCCGCTTTTTAACGAGGTGTTGGCGCACAATCCACATCCTGTGCTGGTAGATCATGGTGCAGGCAAATCGTACTTAGGCTTTATTTTGTATGATTTATTACTCAAACAATTGAATGCCGGTGAAGTGATTGGCATCGAAACGCGTGCTGAGTTAGTGGAAAAATCAGGAGATCTGGCGCGGCACTTAGGGTTTTCGCGCATACGGTTTGAACATTTGACGGTTGAAGAATCCATTACGTCAAGCACGCTGCCAAGCCGCGTGGATATTGTCACTGCGCTGCATGCCTGTAACACGGCGACCGATGACGCCATTCAGTTTGGCCTAAAAAAGCACGCAAGATACATCGTGTTAGTACCTTGCTGCCAAGCGGAGGTGGCAGAAGTGCTGCGTAAACACAAAAATGAAAGCTTTGGCAAAACGCCATTAAGCGAAATCTGGCGCCACCCGATTCATACCCGCGAATTTGGCAGCCAAATCACCAATGTATTGCGCTGTCTACAATTGGAGGCAGCTGGGTATAACGTCACAGTGACCGAACTGGTGGGTTGGGAGCATTCCATGAAAAACGAGCTGATCATCGCCAAATATACGGGTCAGCCACGCAAGAATGCACGGACGAGGCTGGAGGAGATTTTGCAGGCGCTTAATCTGGAATCACTGCAAAGCAGGTTTGTCAGCTAACTCGGCTTCATATCGCCAACAATGACGTCTTTTGCTTGCCATTTAAAAAGGGTAGAGTAATAGATTATCTGCACTAGAACATGGCTTGAGTATCGCAGGAAATAATCGGAAAAGTTTTTGGTAATTAATAACAAGGAGATATCATGAAAAAATATGTGTTTTATCTGTTGTCTTGCTGGTTACTCTTTTCTATCAGCGCTCAGGCGGAACTGGGAGAATATTGGGAGTTGACTACCAGTATGGAAGGCATGGGCATGTCGATGCCGAGCCAGACTTCCAAAGAATGCATGCCACTTAAGGATGATGGCTCGCCTGCAGCTGTTGATAAAGATTGCACCATCACTGATATCAAACGCATTCCGAATGGTTTGACTTGGAAGGCAAATTGCAAGGATGGTTCAACCGGCATCGGCAAACAGACGCGCACCAAGGACACTTTCACCGGTGAGATGCTGATGAACACCAGTGATGGCAGCATGAAAATGAACACAAAGGGCAAACGCATCGGCGGCAGTTGTCAGACCGATGAAAAAATGAAAGCTGCCATGGCCGAGGTAGAGAAAAATTGTGACCTTTCTAACAAGGAAGTATACAAAACAGAAAAAGAGGCGGCAGTGGCAGCAACTATTCATGACACCTATTTCAAAAAGGGTGCTTTGTGTGCGGGTAAAAAAGACCAGGCTTGCGGCTTGGTAAAGCGTGAACTACCTAATGACCTTAGAGTTTACGGTGCGTTTGCCTCACAGACTACAGAACAAAAGAATGGCGTAGCTAAAGCTTGCGGTTTGGGAAGCGCTGATTCGGTTCAACGCACAGTATGCAAAAATAACGCAAATAACCGTGCTGATATCAATCAGCTTGGGGCATATTGTCCTGCCGAGGCAAAAGCCTTGCGGGCGAAAATCCGCGAAGAGGAATGCTCTGGCCGCCAGTTTACTTCTCCCAGCGACAAAACAAAGTGCTTGGCCGGTGTTGATGTGAATTCATCCGGTGATTCCTCAACAAGTTCCGATTCTGCATCAAGTTCCAGCACATCCGGACAGGGTGCTACTGGCAGTTCTGATAATGCAGGCAAAAATGCTGTGGAATCAGGCAAGAAAGCACTTAAAGGCCTGAAGGATGCTTTCGGCTTTTAGCCGCGCATGAAGTATCTTTTCATTGGGCTCCTGCTGGTGTGGCATCATGCGCTGGCAGAGTCCAATCCATTTCCGAATGTCGCCAGTGCTTATCTGGTGCAGGTTAACAATAAAACGTTATGGGAAAAACAGGCAAACAGCCGGCTGCCTCCCTCCAGTTTGACCAAGCTGATGACGGCCTTGCTGGTGATCGAAAGTACACCACTTGATGCTGAAGTCAATATCAGTCAGGCTGCTGTAAAAGAATCCGGTAGCCGTTTAGGGTTGCGGTCCAATAGTAAATTCCTTGTTGAAGATTTACTTAAAGCAGCCTTGCTGAGCTCTGCCAATGATGCATGTCACGCTCTGGCCGATCATGTGTCCGGCAGTGAAAAAAAGTTTGTCGAATTGATGAATATTCGCGCAAAACAGCTGGGATTGCTGGACACGCATTTCCAGAATGCCTGCGGCCATGATGCTAGCCGGCATTACTCCACTGCGAATGATCTCGCCAGGCTGGCTAATCATTTACTGGCTAACATTTTTATCCAGTCCACCGTCAAACTTGCGAGTGCAAAAATCACTTCGGTTGATGGTAAATATGGCTACCAGCTTACCAATAAAAATGCGCTGATCGGCCGTTACGACGGTATTGCCGGATTAAAAACCGGCTATACGACCAAAGCCGGCAAATGCCTGGTTGCCTACGCAATACGCAATCAGAAACAAGTGCTTCTGGTGCTGTTGAATGCACCCAACCGCTGGTGGGATGCAGTCGATATCTTGGATCTGGCCTTTAGCCATGTACCAAATCAGTAGCAAACAAATTGTTGGCCTGTTGCTTCTCGCCGTGTTTGCAGTCTATGCCAATGCGTTGCTTTGGGGTGCATTTCAGTTCGATGATTACAACGTCATTGTCAACAATCCCGTTGTTCATTCGTGGCATGCCTGGTGGGCTGATGTTGGGTATGGCATACGGCCATTGCTCAAGCTCAGCTATACGTTTGATTGGACGCTGGGCCGGGGAGCATTCGGCTTTCACCTGACGAACCTGCTGATTCATGTCGGTAATAGTATACTGATCTGGTTTTTGACAATCGCTTTTCTACGCCAGTTAGGTAAAACATGCCCCCACGCAATGCTGGTCGGCACGGTTGCCGCGCTTTTGTTTGCCGTACACCCAATCCACACCGAGGCAGTGACCTATATCAGCGGAAGATCGGCCTCGCTGATGACCTTGTTCTATCTGGGCGGGATATTGTGTTACATGACTGGCGTGCAAAAGCAGAGCCAGTTTTACTTGCATGTAGCAATACCAATACTTTTCATTGCAGCGCTTGCGGTGAAAGAAGCTGCAGTGACCTTTCCACTAGCTCTGCTGTTATTGCATCGCAATATGGGAGGCAGTTGGCGAAATGTGTTGCGCGACACATGGTCGAGCTGGTTGGTATTGCTTGCCGCAATGATCCTGTTTTTTCAGGATACCAATTACTCACCGCATCTTGCCCGCAGTCTGGATATGCACAAGGGGTTTTTAAATCTGGTCGTGCAGACCAACGCCGTACTTTATTTACTGGGGCAATGGTTTTGCCCGCTATGGCTCAATATCGACCCGGATCTAAGCCATTCTGTAGCGATTTCACCCTTGAAACTGGGGGCGATTATTGCTGTTATCGCAGTCTATATGGTTTTGCTGAAAAGAATCAGGCAGCGGCCATGGCTCAACTTCGCGCTGGGCTGGTTGTTCACCCATCTATTTTTAATTTACCTGATCACGCCAAGGCTGGATATTGCCAACGAGCGGCAGCTTTATCTGATAAGCTGGCCATTGCTGATGGCCTTGGTGGCAGAGACAGCCATCCTGTTAAGCGCAAGACAATTGATCATGGTGGCGATGGCTTTGTTGATTTCCGCCAGTTCGCTTACCATCATGCGTAATTTCGATTATCGCAGCGAGGTCGCGCTGTGGCAGGCTACGGTCAAATTTTCACCCAATAAATCAAGGGCGCATAACAACCTGGGTTATGCCTATTTTCTTGCTGGGCAGCCTGAAATGGCGCGGCAGCATTACCTGAAAGCACTGGCGCTGGATCACCGGAATTTCAAGGCGAAGTACAACTTGCAAACGCTGGATAATGTTAAGAGTTAGCTTGTAAAAAGCGCGACATTATTGATTCCAGAAAACGCATGCTCGCAGCATGATAAAATGATGCGCTTATGACCGCCGATAAGCCAGTAATCCAAAACTTCAAACTTCAAGAAATCGCTTTGCAAAGCTGCATGCTGGCAGACCGTCACGTATTGCGGCGCAAGCTGCGTGATGCAGCGGATTTGCAGAAATCTCCAGATGAAAAAGCGCAATTAAAAGCACAGTGTTTGCTGGGCGAGATTGCACAGAGGGTGCATGCCTCCCAGCAAAAATATCAGCAACGTTTAACTGGTTTGCCTAAGTCGGAATACCCACTCGAGTTGCCCGTTTCATCCAGGCGTGATGAGATTGCGAAAGCCATTCAAGAAAACCAGGTGGTGATTGTGTGCGGTGAAACGGGCTCTGGCAAAACGACACAACTCCCTAAAATTTGCCTGGAGCTTGGCCGCGGTGTTTCCGGTTTGATCGGCCATACGCAACCACGCCGTATCGCAGCGCGCTCGGTGGCTGCACGTGTCGCGCAAGAGCTGAATTCGCCACTGGGTGAGGTGGTGGGTTACAAGGTACGGTTTAACGATAAGTTGTCAGAATCCAGCTATATCAAGCTGATGACGGATGGTATTTTGCTCGCGGAAACGCAAGGAGATAAATTCCTTAATGCGTATGACACGATTATTATCGATGAAGCGCACGAGCGCAGCCTGAACATTGATTTTCTACTGGGTTATCTCAAACAGCTATTACCAAAACGCCCTGATCTAAAAATCATCGTGACTTCAGCCACCATTGATGCGGATAGGTTTTCGAAGCACTTTAACGGTGCGCCGGTGATTGAGGTTTCTGGCCGCACTTATCCTGTCGAAATCCGTTACCGGCCGCTAGGCAAAGCGGGTTTTCGTGCCAAGGAAATTGCCGGGACAGAAAATGCGCAGTTTGATTTAGAGGATGAGACCATATTTGGAATCGCGCGCAAAGCCAAAACGGAAGCGCGCTGGCTGGAAGAGGATGACGAAGAGGAAGCCATTGAAGAAGCCATTTTAGACGCGGCGGATGATTTGTTGCGTCAAGGTGACGGCGATATTCTGGTGTTTCTGCCGGGCGAACGCGAGATACGCGACGTTGCCGACCACTTACGCAAATACCAAGGCCATTCGACCAAACTCAAGCACATAGAAGTCTTGCCGTTATTTGCGCGTTTAAGCATTGAAGACCAGCAAAAAATATTCAAAAGTCATAGCTTGCGCCGTATTGTACTGGCGACCAATGTGGCAGAAACCTCGCTTACCGTTCCAGGTATCAAATACGTGATTGATGCCGGACTGGCGCGGGTGAACCGTTACAGCACGCGCGCTAAAGTAGAGCAGCTGCAGATAGAGAAAATTTCACAGGCAGCTGCCAAGCAGCGCGCAGGGCGTTGCGGACGCGTTTCTAACGGCGTCTGCGTACGCTTGTACTCGGAGGAGGATTTTAACGGCCGGCCGGAGTTTACCGAACCGGAAATTCTGCGCAGCTCATTAGCGGCTGTGATCTTGCGTATGGCCGCGTTGCGCTTGGGCGATGTGGCCGAATTTCCGTTTATTGAAGCGCCTTCTTCACGTTTGATTGCCGATGGTTACTTGTTATTGCAAGAGCTTGGTGCAGTTGATGAAAAGCGTCAGATTACTGAAACAGGTTTGCAGCTTGCCAAGCTGCCGTTAGATCCGCGTGTAGGGCGCATGATTCTGGCGGCTAAACGCGAGCATTGCCTAAAGGAAATTCTGATTATCGCCAGCGTGCTGAGCATACAAGACCCGCGTGAAAGGCCGATGGATAAACGCGAAGCGGCTGATACTGCGCACGCCAAGTATGCAGGTGAGGGGTCGGATTTTATGAGCTACCTTAAGCTGTGGGATTGGTTTGATAACGCACTGAAAACCAAAAAGTCGAATAAAGATCTGCTCAGCCAATGCCACACTAATTTCCTGTCTTTCTTACGTTTAAAAGAATGGCGTGAGCTGCATGGGCAATTGCTGGAAATTGTTTCTGAAATTTGGCCAGACGAAATTTCTGTGCGCCAGGCAAAGCAAGGGCGCGAAGCCAACGAAAAAGCGACGCAGACAGTACAAGTAGTACGACAAGGAGCGAATGAGGCGGGCGACAAAGCCATTGTGAGGCATGGCGCAAAGAAGGAGGCGAATTACGAGCAAATCCACAAAGCCCTATTAGCGGGTTTGCTGGGCAATATCGGCTTTAAGGATGGCGAGAGCGAGTCTTATGCGGGCGCGCGTGGCATTCGTTTTCATATTGCACCCGGTTCTTGCTTAAAGAAAACGCGTCCCAAATGGGTCATGGCTGCCGAGTTGGTAGATACCACCAAGCTGTATGCGCGCTGTGTGGCAAAAATTGAGCCGGACTGGATAGAGCCCTTGGCGCGTGGTTTAACCGACAGCCATTACTCCGACCCGCGCTGGGATAGAAAAATGGGCATGGTGAATGCATGGGAGCGTGTTTCACTATACGGCTTAACCATCATTCCCAAGCGGCGTGTGCATTACGGGCCGATCAATCCTGCTGAATCGCGTGAGGTTTTTATACGTGAGGCGCTTGCAAATGGAGAGTTTGATACTAAAGCTGCATTTTTCACTGCCAATGAACGCCTGATCGCCGAAGTTGAAGAGCTGGAGCATAAGGCGCGGCGTCAGGATGTGCTGGTGGACGAACACCAGCTATTTGCATTCTATGATGCCAGAATCCCCGCGGATATTGTTAACGCGGCGAGTTTTGAAAAATGGCGTGCAGACGCTGAAAAAATCAATCCTAAACTGTTGTATTTAACGCGCGATGACTTGATGCGTCACGGCGCGGATGCCATTACCGCCGTGCAGTTTCCTGAAAAAATCATGTTGGATGGCGTTGAAATTAGCCTGAAGTATCGTTTTGAACCCGGGCATGTTTTGGATGGCGTCACAGCAACCATTCCGCTTGCATTATTGAACCAATTAAACCCGGTGCAAACCGAGTGGCTGGTACCGGGCATGCTGCGCGAAAAATTGACTTACTTGATTAAAGCCTTGCCCAAGACATTCCGCCGCGTGTGTGTGCCTGTGCCCGAGTTTGTAACAGGCTTTTTAGAATTTGTTGGTAATGACCATTCTAAACCTTTGCTGGAATCCTTAGCCGCTTATATACAGCTTAAAACCACTTTAAAAATCAGCAAGGACGACTGGAATTTGAGTGATGTTCCACCCCATCATTTAATGAACTTTAGTGTCATTGATGACGCAGGGCGTGAGCTTGCAATGGGTCGTGACTGGAACCTGCTCAAAAAGCAATTGGGCTCAGCCGCTCAACTCACCTTTAGAAACACCTCGCCGGATATTGAAAAAACCGGGTTAAAGCAGTGGGATTTTGGCGATTTGCCGCAGACGCTGAGTTTTGAACGCGATGGACTGAAAGTGACAGGCTACCCCGCTTTAGAAGACGCTGATGACAGCATTTCGGTAAAGCTGTTCGATACTGAACGCGAAGCCGAACAAAGTCATCGTAAAGGTGTTTGCCGGTTGATGCGCTTTGAGCTAAAAGAGCAGATGAAGCAGCTGGAAAAAAGCCTGCCGAACTTTAATCAATATGCGCTTTCATTAAGAAACGTCATGTCGCCGGATGATTTGCGCGAAGACATGATTCGCGCCATTGCAGACCGCGCGTTTATTGGTGAAGATGAGCTGCCGCGCACCAATGCAGATTTCATGAAACTGAAAGCGCGTGCTAGAACACGTCTGCCAGCTGTGACAGAAGCGATCGCAAGGCAGGCACAGGCGATTGCGACGGAGTATCAGCTGCTCATTGCCCAGCAGAGCAAAATGCAGGCTACCGTGAATCGCCTGAAGCGTGATCTGGAACAGCAGGTGAGCCAGCTGGTATATAAAAACTGCTTCAGTCAAACGCCTTGGGAGCAGTTGCAGCATATTCCGCGGTATCTCAAAGCGCTGCGTTTGCGCATCGAAAAGCAGCCGGCAAACCCGGAGCGCGACGGTAAAAATGCCGCAAGTGTGGGGTTAATCTGGCAGCGCTGGCAGGATAAAATGAACGCGCTCAATCAGGCTAACTATGACATTCCACAAGCCCTGCGGGATTATCGCTGGCTGATTGAAGAGCTGCGTGTTTCATTGTTTGCGCAGGAACTCAGGACGCCATTTCCAGTCTCGATTAAACGGCTTGAAAAAACCTGGCAGGAAATTAATCACTAAATTTTGATGGCAATAAATCTTTCTACAAATTGCGAATTTGAAGCTTTTTTGCAAACACCAAGAAACGACAGGCTGATTCGCTTCAACTTCAGTCGTAATACTCTGGTTGCGTTTGCGTTATCTCTAGCAATACATGTGCTTATCTTGTTTTTTGTAGTGCCAAAATTTCAGCTGGAGCAGAAAAAAGAATCGCCGCCGTTTCAGGTGGTGCTAGCCCAGCCGGAACAGGCGGAAGTGATTGCTGAGTCGCCCCAGGAGGCAATACCAGAGCGGCTTCCAGAGCCAATTATTGAGCCGGTTAAAAAGCCAAAAGTAATGAAACAGCCAGCAAGCCGTAAGCTCAAGCCGACAGATTCTTCTGCGCCAGATGTGCTGGCAACCAATAAACCTTTGCCAGAAAGTTTGCCACAAGCCGAAAATAAACCTAAAGACGTGCCAATAGACATGCTGGCGTATGTCAACGCGCAGCGCGCCAAGCGGGAGCAGGCAGAGAGCGAGGCCGCGAAGATCAACGCAGAAGCGGCCGCGCGTGAAACTGGTCCAACTGAAGAAGAAAAAAGAGATGCAAAAATCAAAAGTAATTTTCAGAATGGCACCAACGGCATTTTTGAAATCACCAGCTTGGGCAGCCGCAGCGCGAGCTTCACATTTCTTGGCTGGCTGAATGATTACAGCACCTCGAAACGCCAGTATTTTGAAGTAGAAGCTGGCACTGGTCAGGATGTGCGGCTGGTGATGATTAGAAAAATGATTGGACTGATTCGCGAGCATTACCAAGGCGATTTCAACTGGGAGTCGCACCGCCTGGGGCGTACCGTGGTTAAATCAGCGCGGGTGGAAGACAGCGCGGAACTGGAAGATTTCTTAATGACAGAGTTTTTCGGAACGAATTATAAAACCGTGTTGTAAGTCAGCCATAAAACTGCACGATAGCTCAAGGTGATGCATCTCTCTCATATACGCGCGCATTCATTGTCAACCGATGGT
>OEOE01000063.1_pt1 | contig 16755 bp, 10 predicted proteins | sample 1539681 | NCBI WGS metagenome assembly OEOE01 (sample SAMEA3611561, study PRJEB22512) | activated sludge metagenome | biome: Urban; feature: Wastewater Treatment Plant; material: Activated Sludge | place: Slovenia | collected 2012-09-24
GCGCCGTTGTTCAGGTTCTCGGCGGCCTGTTCGACCTGATCCTTGCCCGCGTCCAGTACGATGCGTACCTGATCCTGTACCTGCTCGGTCAACTGTTGGGCGCGGTCGCGGGTGTCGGCGATGATCGCGCCGGCCTTGTCGCGGTATTCGCGCGCTTGCGTATCGGCCGTATGCCGTAGATCACTGCTCATGTCCACGATTTGTTGGCGGGTGGCCGGGCCGGATTGGGGGGCCAGAATAAGGGCCGTGGCCGCTCCCACCAGCGCCCCGATGACAAAACCAGCCAGGAAAGCGCCGAAGTCATTATCGCGATTGTCCATTTCGTTTCTCCTTAAGTTATTTGCCCAGGTTGCGGCGGGGATCGCCGAAGAGGGTGGCGACGCCGCGACGCAGGCCGGCCGCGTAGCTACTGGCCTTGGTCATCGGCCGGACAACATTCTCGCTCATAAATACGGTCGTGCCGCGAATGGTGCCCAGCGTGTCGTTGGTCTTGAGCAAGATAGGCTTCAGTTCAAACTCAAGCATATTGATGAGCCGGATAATGCTGATTAGCAGCAATATCAGCACGATCCCCGATAGGCACGACATCAAGCCCAGGGCGATGATGAAGATGTCGCGCACGATGAGGATCGTCTCGGCATAATTGATCGCCAGATAGACGAGCAGAGCCACGGACAGGGCGGCGACCACCAGCGTCACAACGACACCGATGACGACGTAGACGGGTCGAATCAGCGGTTCGCGGTTCGCGGCCGGTTCCGGTAGCCCCGGCGAGACGGGCATGGGTAAATCATTCATCATATAAACCCCAACAAGGAAGTATAGCAGGAATGGCCGTCGCTCTCAACGTGGGTTGCTGTCCTGCCCCACCAGCCACCAGGCGGCGAACAACATCAACCAGGCCCCCAGGGTGGCGCTCAGTAGATGGATTTTCCCTAATTTCAATATCTCAAAATTCAGGAAGTCGCCGGCGAACTGGCCGATGAAAAACCCCAGCCAGGCCGCGGCCAGGAAGAGGATGAGCCGTTTGATCGTGCCGCCGAAGACGAGATGAAACACCGCGCCATAAATAGTCGCTAACAGGAAGCCCAACACCAGGGCCGAGGCGGAACCGGGGATGGCGATCATGCGGGCATCACCTCCGGCATGGGTTGCGCTTCGCCCACTCCCGGCGTGGCGACGGCCCCGATTGTCCCGCCGCCGAGGCAGACGTCGCCGTCGTAGAACACGGCCGCCTGGCCCGGCGTCGCGCCCACGACCGGCGTGGCGAAGGCGACGTGGGCTTCGCCGTTGGGCAGGGGGGTGACGATGGCGGCGGTGGGCGTGGCCTTGTAGCGGATCTTCACCTGCGCCGGAATGGGTTGGGCCGGCGGGCCGCCGGCGATCCAGTTGACGTGGTGGGCTGTCAGCGCGGGCGCGCCTAAGGCTTCGCGCGGGCCGACGATGAGGGCGTTGTGGGCCGCGTCCTTATGCAGGACAAACAGCGGCTCCGGCGTGGCCAACCCCAGCCCTTTGCGCTGGCCGATAGTGTAGAATGGCAGTCCCTCGTGGCGGCCTAATTCGCGGCCGGCGGCGTCGAGAATCGGGCCGGGTGGCGGCGGCCCGTCGCCGTGCTCGCGCAGGAAGCGCCGGTAATCACCATCGTTCAGGAAGCACAGATCTTGCGACTCCTGCTTGGCGGCCACGGTCAGGCCGCGCGCCTGGGCCACCGCGCGCACCTCCGTCTTGGTCAGCTCGCCCACCGGGAAGAGGACGCGGGCCAGGTGGGATTGCTGCAAGACGTGGAGAACGTAAGATTGATCCTTGTTGGCGTCCAGGCCCTGCCGCAAGCGGTAGACGCCGTCGCTTTGGTCGATGCGGGCGTAGTGGCCCGTCGCCAGATAGTCCGCGCCCAGGGCCATGGCCCGCTCCAGCAGATAGGTGAAGCGGATCTGCCGGTTGCACTCCACGCACGGATTGGGGGTGCGCCCGGCGGCGTGCTCGTCGATGAAAAACTGGACGATGGAGCGCCGGAAATGATCGCGCACGTCGATGACGTAGAATGGGATGCCCAGTATATCGGCCACGCGGCGGGCGTCGTTCATCTGGTCGAGCGTGCAGCAGCGGTTGGTGGGCGTCATCGGCCCGCTGCCCGGCTCGCTCCACAGGCGCATCATCAGGCCGATCACGTCGTAGCCCTGATCGACGAGCAGCGCGGCGGCCACGGAGCTATCGACGCCACCGCTCATGGCGACGACGACGCGCGGCCGGCCGTTGGTGGGGCGGGTGTTGGGGATAGCGTTCATGCGGGTCAGGCCGGTACGGCGACCAGGCCGGTGGCGAGCGCCGTCAGGTCGGCGACAATGGGGGGCAGCACGCGCAATACGGCGTCCACGTCGGCGGCCGTATTCTGCCGGCCGAGGGTCAGGCGCAGCCCTGTCTCTTATACACATCTAGATGTGTATAAGAGACAGGCGCCGTTGTTCAGGTTCTCGGCGGCCTGTTCGACCTGATCCTTGCCCGCGTCCAGTACGATGCGTACCTGATCCTGTACCTGCTCGGTCAACTGTTGGGCGCGGTCGCGGGTGTCGGCGATGATCGCGCCGGCCTTGTCGCGGTATTCGCGCGCTTGCGTATCGGCCGTATGCCGTAGATCACTGCTCATGTCCACGATTTGTTGGCGGGTGGCCGGGCCGGATTGGGGGGCCAGAATAAGGGCCGTGGCCGCTCCCACCAGCGCCCCGATGACAAAACCAGCCAGGAAAGCGCCGAAGTCATTATCGCGATTGTCCATTTCGTTTCTCCTTAAGTTATTTGCCCAGGTTGCGGCGGGGATCGCCGAAGAGGGTGGCGACGCCGCGACGCAGGCCGGCCGCGTAGCTACTGGCCTTGGTCATCGGCCGGACAACATTCTCGCTCATAAATACGGTCGTGCCGCGAATGGTGCCCAGCGTGTCGTTGGTCTTGAGCAAGATAGGCTTCAGTTCAAACTCAAGCATATTGATGAGCCGGATAATGCTGATTAGCAGCAATATCAGCACGATCCCCGATAGGCACGACATCAAGCCCAGGGCGATGATGAAGATGTCGCGCACGATGAGGATCGTCTCGGCATAATTGATCGCCAGATAGACGAGCAGAGCCACGGACAGGGCGGCGACCACCAGCGTCACAACGACACCGATGACGACGTAGACGGGTCGAATCAGCGGTTCGCGGTTCGCGGCCGGTTCCGGTAGCCCCGGCGAGACGGGCATGGGTAAATCATTCATCATATAAACCCCAACAAGGAAGTATAGCAGGAATGGCCGTCGCTCTCAACGTGGGTTGCTGTCCTGCCCCACCAGCCACCAGGCGGCGAACAACATCAACCAGGCCCCCAGGGTGGCGCTCAGTAGATGGATTTTCCCTAATTTCAATATCTCAAAATTCAGGAAGTCGCCGGCGAACTGGCCGATGAAAAACCCCAGCCAGGCCGCGGCCAGGAAGAGGATGAGCCGTTTGATCGTGCCGCCGAAGACGAGATGAAACACCGCGCCATAAATAGTCGCTAACAGGAAGCCCAACACCAGGGCCGAGGCGGAACCGGGGATGGCGATCATGCGGGCATCACCTCCGGCATGGGTTGCGCTTCGCCCACTCCCGGCGTGGCGACGGCCCCGATTGTCCCGCCGCCGAGGCAGACGTCGCCGTCGTAGAACACGGCCGCCTGGCCCGGCGTCGCGCCCACGACCGGCGTGGCGAAGGCGACGTGGGCTTCGCCGTTGGGCAGGGGGGTGACGATGGCGGCGGTGGGCGTGGCCTTGTAGCGGATCTTCACCTGCGCCGGAATGGGTTGGGCCGGCGGGCCGCCGGCGATCCAGTTGACGTGGTGGGCTGTCAGCGCGGGCGCGCCTAAGGCTTCGCGCGGGCCGACGATGAGGGCGTTGTGGGCCGCGTCCTTATGCAGGACAAACAGCGGCTCCGGCGTGGCCAACCCCAGCCCTTTGCGCTGGCCGATAGTGTAGAATGGCAGTCCCTCGTGGCGGCCTAATTCGCGGCCGGCGGCGTCGAGAATCGGGCCGGGTGGCGGCGGCCCGTCGCCGTGCTCGCGCAGGAAGCGCCGGTAATCACCATCGTTCAGGAAGCACAGATCTTGCGACTCCTGCTTGGCGGCCACGGTCAGGCCGCGCGCCTGGGCCACCGCGCGCACCTCCGTCTTGGTCAGCTCGCCCACCGGGAAGAGGACGCGGGCCAGGTGGGATTGCTGCAAGACGTGGAGAACGTAAGATTGATCCTTGTTGGCGTCCAGGCCCTGCCGCAAGCGGTAGACGCCGTCGCTTTGGTCGATGCGGGCGTAGTGGCCCGTCGCCAGATAGTCCGCGCCCAGGGCCATGGCCCGCTCCAGCAGATAGGTGAAGCGGATCTGCCGGTTGCACTCCACGCACGGATTGGGGGTGCGCCCGGCGGCGTGCTCGTCGATGAAAAACTGGACGATGGAGCGCCGGAAATGATCGCGCACGTCGATGACGTAGAATGGGATGCCCAGTATATCGGCCACGCGGCGGGCGTCGTTCATCTGGTCGAGCGTGCAGCAGCGGTTGGTGGGCGTCATCGGCCCGCTGCCCGGCTCGCTCCACAGGCGCATCATCAGGCCGATCACGTCGTAGCCCTGATCGACGAGCAGCGCGGCGGCCACGGAGCTATCGACGCCACCGCTCATGGCGACGACGACGCGCGGCCGGCCGTTGGTGGGGCGGGTGTTGGGGATAGCGTTCATGCGGGTCAGGCCGGTACGGCGACCAGGCCGGTGGCGAGCGCCGTCAGGTCGGCGACAATGGGGGGCAGCACGCGCAATACGGCGTCCACGTCGGCGGCCGTATTCTGCCGGCCGAGGGTCAGGCGCAGCCCGCCCGTGGCCCACGCCGGCCCCAGCCCGCAGGCCTGCAACACGGTCGACGGCTTGGGGTCGCCGCTGCTGCAGGCCGACCCGCTGCCGGCGGCGATGCCGGCCACGTCGAGGTGCATCAGCAAATCGTTGCCGCTCAGGTTGCGGAAGGCGAAGCTGGCATGGTGGGGCAGTCGCTCGGTCGAGTGGCCGGTGACCACACATTGGCCGGGCAGGGTGGCGGGCAACTCGGCCAGCAGGCGGTCGCGCAACGGCCCGACGTGGGCCAGGCGCTCGTCCAGTTCGGCCATCGCCAGCCGCAGCGCTTCGGCCGTGCCGACGATGAGCGGCACGTTGAGCGTGCCGGCCCGCAGGCCGCGCTCGTGGCCGCCGCCGGTCAGGGCCGGCACCAGGTAGATCTCCGGCCGGGCGATCAGGATGCCGACACCCTTGGGGCCGTAAAACTTATGGGGGGCGATGGTCAGCAGGTCAACCGGCTCGTCGCGCAGATTCCAGCGGCGCGTGGCGACCAGTTGCACGGCGTCACTGTGGAAAAGGATGCCGCGGTCGCGGGCCAGCGCGCCGATCTCCGTCCACGGTTGCAGGCTGCCGATCTCATTGTTGGCGGCCATGATGCTGATTAGCGCTGTATCGGGGCGGATGGCGGCGGCCACGTCGGCCGGGCGCACGCGGCCGGTTTCGTCCACCGGCACGATGGTCAGATCGAAGCCATAGAGGTCGCGCAGCTGGCGGGCCGTCGCCAGCACGGCGCTGTGCTCGATGGCGCTGGTGATGAGGTGGTTGCCCCGGCCGGCGGCGCGCGCGGCGGCCATCACCCCGCGCAGGGCCAGGTTATTGCTCTCTGAGCCGCAGCCGGTGAACAGGACGGCGTCGGCATCCGCGCCCAGCAGGTCGGCCACCATGTCGCGGGCGGCGCGCACGGCGCGCGCGGCAACATACCCCGTCCGGTGGTGTGAAGACGGGTTGCCGAATTGTTCGCTCCAGTAGGGGGCCATCGCCGCCAGAACTGCCGGATGTAGCGGCGTCGTCGCGCCATGGTCCAGATAAATTGCATTCGGTTGCATGGTGTCGTTTGCGGATCAGACCTGGGCAATCGGCAGGCGGATGGTGAAGGTTGAACCTTTGCCGAGCGTACTCTGCACCGCAATCTGCCCATTATAGCTACGTAGGTTCTCTTTTACCATGTACAGCCCCAGCCCGGTGCCGGCGATGCCCCGTTCCACGGCCGTCTGCGTGCGGTAGAAGCGCTTGAAGAGGTTGTTCATGGCCTCAGCCGGGATGCCGATGCCCTCGTCACTGACCTCGATGGTGACGGCTTGCTCGTCGCTCCAGGCGGCGATCTGGACGCTGCCCGACGGCGTGAACTTGATGGCGTTTTCCAGCAGATTCTTCAGCGCCATGTCGTAGACATCGAAATTGCCCATCACCGGCGGCAGGTCGGGCTGGATGCGTTGGCGGAAGAGCAGCCCCTTCTGGACGGCCCGCTCGGCCAGCGGCGGCAACGTCTCGTCAAAGATGGTATTGATCGACACCGGCTCCGGGCTGCGCTGTAGCTCGCGCGTCTCCAGCTTCGCCAGGTCGAGCATCTGGCGCACCATGCGTTGCAGGCGGTCGCTCTCCCGTTCGATGACGCCCAGGAAGCGCTCGGCTTTGTCCGGCTGGCGGGCCTTGCCCTCGCGCAACAGGCGCGAATACATCAGGATAGTCGCCAGCGGGGTGCGTAGCTCGTGGATGATGCCGTGGAAGAGGTCGTCGCGCATCCGCTCGACTTCGCGAATCTGGGTCAGGTCGCTGAAGACGAGAATCGCCTCCGTCGCCGCGCCGTTTTCGTCGTGCACAGGCGCGCCGCTGATGAGCACCGGCAGCGGCCGGCCGTCGGCCCGCGGGATGTCGGCCGCCAGTTGGACGCTCTCTTCGGAGGAAGTCAGAATGCGGCTGACCAGGTCGTCGATGCTGCCCTTCTTGGTTCGCACCAGGTCGCGCAGCAGGCAGCCCTCGGCCGCGCCGCTGGCGTCGATGAGCAGGGAGGTGAAGGCGCTGTTGGCGCGGGTGATGATGCCGTCGCGATTGACGGTGACCAGCCCTTCCGACATGCTGGCGAATAGGGTCTCGATGCGCCGCTTTTCGGCCAATACGTCGGCGTGGAGGTTGGCGTTCTCGATGGCCGCGGCCAGCGGCCCGCTGAGGCCCTGCATCAGTTGCACGTCGTGGTCGGTGAATTTGCCGAACTGGCGGTTGATGGCTTGCAGCACGCCGATGGTGCGCTCATCGACCTTGAGCGGGATGCAGATCATCGAATCGGTGCGAAAGCCGGAGCGCCGGTCGACGCCGGAGAAGAAGCGCTTGTCGGAGTAGGCGTTGTTGATGATGACCGGCTCCTGATGCTCGGCCACCCAGCCGGCGATGCCCTGGCCACGCTTCAGGCGCACCGGCGGCAGGCGCTCGAACATCGGCCCCATGAGGGTGTCCACAAACACAATATCGCCGGTTAGAGATTCGATCAGCCCGATGGACAGCGTCTCCACGTTGAGCGTGCGCCGGATGGGGCCGGTGAGCAACTGGTAGATTTGTTGTACGTTGAGCGTGGAGCTGAGGGCGTGGCTGATGTCGGTGATAACGGCGAACTCGACGGTGCGGCGATCGACCTCCTGGCGCAGGGCGGCCCGGTCGAGGAATACGCGCATCAGATCGACGATTTCGCCCATGATGGCGAGGTCGAACGGCGGCGATTCCGGTGGGTCGATCAGGGCCAACAGAGTCGGCGGAAAGGCCTGGTAGGGGCGGTCATCCGGCACCAGCGGGGCGATGACGACCTGGCGATGCGACTCCAGCCACAGCCGGCCGGAAATGATGGCCGCCGCCGGTAGAGCCAGTTTGTCGAGGATGGCCGGCCCGGTGTAGGCCAGCAGCGGATCGAGGCCCGCTTCTTCGCGCGCCCAGCGGTGTTGGGTGGTGATGCCCGCCGGGTCGGTCAGCCACAAATCATAGCTTTTGGATTCGCTATCGGCCACCGCCACCAGCGCCCTTGACCCCAGATACTTGGCGACGTGGTAGGAAAAACTGGCGCAGACAAAATGGACGTCAAAAACGTCCTGTAAATCGCCCAAAATATCTTGCCACATCGCCAACAACCCGTGGCTGTGTTTTGCCTGCACACCCTGGATCATAGCGGCAGTTATAGCCATCGGTCAAACGATTCGCAAACGTGGCGCGGGGATTCTCATCGGCTGAATGTTTGCCGCGAGGCTTGCGGGATGGGGGCAGTTTAAGTATAGTTTGAACTGCCTCTACAACTTTTCAGCTTGTTTACAATCCAAGGAGAATATCAATGGACTACATTGAATCAGTGCATGCGCGCGAGGTTCTGGATTCGCGCGGCAACCCGACTGTGGAGGTCGAGGTCACGTTATATGAAGGCGCAGTGGGACGGGCCATCGTTCCCTCCGGCGCTTCCACCGGCGTACATGAGGCGTGGGAGAAGCGCGACGGCGACAAGAAGCGCTACGGTGGCAAGGGCGTGCTCCAGGCCGTGGACGCCGTCAATGACGAAGTGGCCGAGGCCCTCGTCGGTTGGCCGGCGACCGATCAGGCCGGGATCGATTTGGCGATGATCGAACTGGACGGCACCGAAAACAAGAGCCGTCTGGGGGCCAACGGGATTCTGGGCGTATCACTGGCCGTGGCCCGTGCCGCCGCCGCCTCGCAGGACCTGCCTCTCTATCGCTATCTGGGCGGGGTCGGCGGGCGCACACTGCCGGTGCCCATGATGAACATTATGAACGGCGGCAAGCATGCCGCCGGGGCCACCGATATGCAGGAGTTTATGGTCATGCCCGTCGGCGCCTCGACCTATAGCGAGGGCCTGCGCTGGGGCGTGGAAATCTACCACAGTCTGAAGAAAGTGCTGAGCAAGAAGGGCTACTCCACGACCGTCGGCGACGAGGGCGGCTTCGCGCCGCGCGTGTCGGCCAATAGCGAGGCGCTCGATCTCATCCTGGAAGCCATTCGCGAAGCCGGTTACACGGCCGGCGAGCAGATCATGCTGGCGATGGACCCGGCGGCCTCGGAGTTCTATGAGGACGGCAAGTACCATCTGAAGGTCGAGGGCAAGTCCCTGACCGGCCGCGAGATGGTCGATTTCTGGGAGTCGTGGGTCGATAAGTATCCCATCATCTCCATCGAGGACGGCCTGCACGAGGATGATTGGGACAATTGGGCGGCGATGGTGGATCGGCTGGGCGACCGGCTGCAAATCGTCGGCGACGACCTGCTGGTGACCAACGTCAAGCGCATCCAGACGGCCATCGACCGCAAGGCGGCCAATAGCCTGCTGTGCAAGGTCAACCAGATCGGCACGCTGACCGAGGCCATCGAATCGGTCAATCTGGTGCAGCGCAACGGCTGGACGGCCGTCGTCTCCCATCGCAGCGGCGAATCGGAAGATGCCACCATCAGCGACCTGGTTGTGGCCCTCAATGCCGGGCAGATCAAGACCGGCGCTCCGGCCCGCAGCGACCGCGTTGCCAAATACAACCAACTGCTGCGCATCGAGGAAGACCTCGGCGAGGCGGCCGTCTATCCCGGCATCAAGGCGTTTTCCAACCTGCGCCGTTAAGCGCGTTTTGAGAGGAGAAACCACTCTTATGAAGGATGACATAGGGTTCCAGCCTTTGCTGGACGACGACGACGATGACGACGACTCCCCGGCGGTCGAACCGCTTGAACCGACCGAAGAACCGGGCGAGGGCGAGGAAGGCGAAGAAGGCAAGGACGACGACGAAGACGACGACGAAGATAAGTCCGAGAAGAAAGGCGCGCCTTCCGGTTCGATGGAAGAGCGGCTGCTGAAGAGCCGGACGATCCTCATCTATGGCGAGATCGATATGGCCGTGGCCCAGGACGTGACCCGCCGCCTGCTGGTGATGGATGCCGAATCACAGGACGACATCCGTATCTTCATCAACTCGCCGGGCGGGCACGTGGAATCGGGCGATACGATCTTCGACATGATTCGCTTCGTCAAATCGCCGGTGAAGGTGATCGGCACGGGCTGGGTTGCCAGCGCCGGGGCGTTGATCTACGCCGCGGCCGAGCTGGAGAATCGCTACAGCCTGCCCAACACGCGCTTCCTGTTGCACCAACCGGCGGGCGGCATGTCCGGCCAGGCGTCGGATATCGCCATCGAGGCCCAGGAGATTCTCAAGATGCGCCGCCGTCTCAATGAAATCTTCGCCCGCCAGACGGGGCAGTCGATTGAAAAAGTGGAAGGCGACACCGACCGCAACTTCTGGATGTCGGCCGCCCAGGCCAAGGAGTATGGTCTCGTCGGGCGCATCGTTGAAAACGCTGACGAAATCCAGGTGTGAGGCTTCGGCTAGCCACGTGAACGGATAATAAAGGGGCGCGATTGATGCGCCCCTTTGCTTTTTGAAGGATGGAGATGGAACGAGATGAAAACGTTACTCCTGCTGCGCCACGCCAAATCGAGTTGGGCCGACGACCGTCTGTCTGACTTCGACCGGCCGCTGAACGACCGCGGCCGGGAAGACGCCCCCCGTATGGGCAAGCTGCTGCGACAACACGATCTCGTCCCCGATCTGATCATCGCCTCGCCCGCCAAACGGGCGGCATCCACCGCCAAGCGCGCCGCCGAGGCCGCCGGTTACGAGGGCGAGATCCGCCACGCCGACGATCTCTATCTGGCCGAGCCAGAGGTCTACCTGGGCCTGGCTCGCCGGGCGGATGATCGGATTGCCACCCTGATGCTGGTGGGGCACAATCCGGGTATTGAGGAGTGTGTGGGGCTGCTGGCCGGGCACGATGAGGTCATGCCCACGGGGGGGCTGGCCTGCTTCCGGCTGCCCATCGAGCGCTGGACGGATTTGCGGACGACCGGGCACTATGAACTGGTGGGTGTCTGGCGGCCGAAGGAACTCTAGCTCTCCAGATGAACGTGGAGCTTGCTCAGGCTCTTGTTCTGAACCACCCATAGCCCGACGAGGCCGATTTGCAGTTCGTATAGTGCTTTGCCCTCTTCGGTCACCTCGCGCATCACGTCCCGCTCCACCAATGCGTTGAGGGCGTGGGTCACTTCGGTCGGGTCAAGCTCGATGCTGTACGACGCCAGATAGTCGATTATCTCCTCGGGGTGGAGCGGTTCGTTGCGATCCATCAGATGGGCGGCGGCGGCCAGCACCGCCCGCTCGGCCAGATTGGCCCGCTGCCACAGATAGGCGAAATGCACTTCGCCCAGCCGCAGCATCTCATCCAGGGCCACGTTGACGTCGGAGATGGTGACGTAGCCGGTTTTTTGCTGATTGGCCTGCTTCACCAGCGTGTAACAGACCAGTTGCAGGAAGTAGGGATGCCCGGCGGTGACGCGCAAAATCTTGTCCAGCGCCAAGTCGTCATAGATCAGATGGGGGGCCACCGGTTCGCAGATCAGACGCTCGGCCGCCGCGCGGCTGAGGAAGTCGATCTTGCGATAGAGGGCGATGTTGAACAACACCGACCAGTAATCGGCGCTCATCTCCTCCAGGCGGCGCGTGCCGACAAATACGAAGCCCAGACCGGCCGTGTGTTGCATCAGGTGGCGCATGTAGGGGAAGAACGTGCGCGGCAGGATGCCGTCGGCCACCATCGACTCGAACGCCTCGAACTCATCGAAGACCAATAGCAGCGTCGTATCGTCCGGCAACAGCCGCCGCGCCGCCGGCAGAAATTCACGCTGCAAGACGCGCGCCGGGTCGGCCTGCCACACGTCCAACTCGGGCACAGTCAGGCTCATCCCCCGCCGATCCAGCGTGTCGGCGATATGCCAGGCGAACTCCTGCAATAGCGCCGCCATACCCGACGACACGCCCAACGATTGGCAATCGATGTAGACCGGCAAGAGGTGGGGCGGCAGATAATCCTCCAGCCGCAACAGCAGCGACGTTTTGCCCGTGCGCCGCTGGCCGACGAGCATGAACACGTTGCGCTGGCTCTGGCTGCCGGCGTGCTCGGCGATGAAGCCGAATAGCTCCTCGCGGCCGAAGAACAGCGGGCTATCCTTGCGCAGCGGCGTACCCGGCAGATAGGGATTGGCGATGGGCACAAATTCGCGCACCGGCGGCAACAGGTGAACCATGTCGCCAAAGGCGGCTGTCTTGTCGTGCCGGTTGCGGTCGTCGTAGGTCAGCGATAGCCCCACTCGGAAGCGCTCTTCGGCCTGCGGCTCGATCAGGAAGCGCACTTGGCGGGCGCGGCCCGACGGCAAAAACGGGATCATCTGCGGCGCGCTTTTCACGTGGTAGGCCGGGTTTTCGTCCAACGTGGCGATGATGTTTTCGGCCGCGGCGCGCCCGGTGTTGCGAATTTCCAGGGCGACGTGGGTCTGGCCGTTGGGGGCCAGTCGCTTGGTTTTCAGCGACACTTCCAGTTCGGCCCGGCCGCGCTGCTCCTCGATCTCGGCCGACAACAGGCCCGACCACCGCCGGGCGATGGCCCGCACCAGCGTGCGCTCCACGCTGGGCGCGAACTCGTCCAACTGGTCTTGCACCTGTCGCAGCCGCACGGCGGCCTGATTGAGATAGACCAGCCGGTCTTCGACGGCCTCGACCCGCTCGCTGTCGCGCATGTTGGTCAGCACCGGCAGCAGCGTCTCCAGGATGGGCGACCACTCTTTGCGCTCCTCCAGAATGGTCAGCAGATGGACGAACTGCGGCCGAACCAGCACCAGTTCGGTAATCGACGGCGCTTCCAGCATGGCCTGGCACGTTTTGTAAATCGACCGGCGTTGCGGCAGGGTGTGCCAATTTTGGCCGGACGCGGCGACATCCTCCAGGGCGCGAGTGATGATCGGCAGCCCTGCCTGGGGCCGGTTGGCGAGCAGGAATAAGCCGTCGGCCAGATTGGCGACGTTGCTATCGCCCGCGCGGCGGGCACGGTTAGCCAGTTGCAATAAAAAGTCGGGCGAACCGCTGACCGTGGCGTAGCGCTGTTCGAGCAGGGACAGGGTATTGTCCGGTGTCTGGGCCAGTTGTGAATAGAAACGACCGGCCTGGGCCGCTGGGGTTTGTGCCTGTCGCAGATAGGCCACCGCGCCGACCAACACCAGAAAGCCCAGCGACCCGGCCAGGATAGGCGTCATCCGGCTATCGGCCGCGCCCAGCACGACATCCGGGCCGGGCGGCGGCGTGACGTAGCCGCGATAAAAGCCGTCGCTGAACCGAAAACGGTAATCGATACGCGTCGCGCCGTCGGGGGCCTGGATGCCGGGCCACACCAGCCGGCCGTTGCCCGTGTCCAGTTGTTGTTCGCCCAGCCCAATCCAGGTACCGGCGGTTTCGTCGCGCAATTCCAGTTGCACCACGACGCTATCATTCTCCACGTCATTGATCTGTACGCCGATGGCAAATTGCTCCTGATCCGCCTCGACCTGTGGATGGGTCAACAGCGGCGGCCGGTTCTCCTCCTCGCGAAACAGGCGGATGAGGCCGTTTTGGGTGATCGCCAACAGATCGGGCGACTGCCGCGACGTGCGTTTGAGAAGGGCCAGATCAAAGGCGTTACTGGCCAGCGGTAGCTCCAGGACGCGGCGCGGGTTGTGGGTTTGAATTTGCTCGTAGAGCCACACGCCACCGTCGCGGACACCGAAGGCGGCGGTATCGGGCCGGCCGTCTTTGTCCAGGTCGTCCCAACTGGCGGCCTGAATCGGCCCGATGTCTTCCAGCACCCAGTTGATCGACGGCTGATTGTCGGTCAGGGTCAACTGTTGCAGGCCCCCGTCGGCCGTCGCCACCAGAAAGGCGGTCACATTTTCCTGGAAGGCTTCCACCGCCCCCTGCCCGGACGGCTCGATGAGATTGGGGCGGCCGGTCAGGGCATAGGGCCAGGCCCACTGCGCCATCTCGATCCCGCTCCGATTGAGGCCATGGACGCGGCCGTCCTGGGTGAAGACCGCCATCGCCACCGATAGCTCGCGGCCGCCGGGCTGCTGCACCGGGTGGACGGCCAGGATTTCGCTCTCGAACGAGACGAGGTCGGCGCTGACCGTGGCGGCTTCCACTTGCGTTAGGCGAATGATCCGCTGCGCGCCGCTGACGAGGATCGCGTTTGGCTCGGCCACATCGGTATTGATGAGGGTCAGGGCGCGGACGCCACCCGCCAAATCGGTCGCCTGATACTCCCAGCGCTGATTGCCGTCCAGATCGTAGGCGATCACTCGCCCGTCCTGCGTGCCGAGAATGATGGAAGATTCACCGGAGCCAAGACGGTCATCCAGAGCCAGGGCCGTCACGCGGTCGGGGATGACCGCCTCCCACAGCCGTTCGCCGGTGGCCTCGCGCAGTTCCAGCCAACTGGCGGTCGGCTCATCTTCGACTGTCTCATCCACCGGCACGCGCTGCCGACGCACGACGGCGATGCGCGGCGGCTCGCTAAGCGAATAGCGAATGCGGCCCAGAAAGGCGATGGCCTCGCCCGGCGCATTGAGCCAGTGGATGGTGCGATCGACGCCCAGACTATGCAGGCGGCCGTCGCGCGTGCCGATGATGATCTCTTCCTCGCCATCCTCATCCAGATCGACCACCAGCGCCGCCGTCGGCGCGGCCTCCAGCGCGTATTCCCACTCCTGGATGTACTCGCTATCGCCCACGCCCAGGCCGATCAGTTGCAGCGTGGCGAAGCGCGCCAGCAGCAACTCGTGGTGATTGTCGCCGTTCACGTCGATCAGGCGGGTCAGATGGGGCAGATCGGTGTCATTGAGTTTGGCCAGTGTTTGGCCGTTGTTGCCCATCAGCAGGATGTCGGCCAGCTCGCTGGCATCCGCCTGCGATTCGAGGATGGCCGCCAGCGGCACCTGCCCGGCGGCCGTGCGTCCCCCGGCCGGCAACAGGGCCAGCACCCCGCGATCGGCGTCCTTGGCCAGATTGTTGGCCCACAGCCGTTGCCCCTGGGCGTCATAGGCGATGACGCTGCCGGCGGCCGTGCCGATGGCGATGGCCTGGGCGTTGGGCAGTTCAACGAAGGCCAGGCTGGTGATGGGGCGGTTGACGGTGCGGAACCATAGCTGATCACCATTGGGGGCGTAGAGATCGAGCCGGCCGAAGTTGGTGCCTACGGCGATATAGCTGCCCCGGTCGCCGAACGGCGCCGCGGCCAGCCCGGTGATGCGCCGCGAAATAGCCTGCCGCCATTGCACCGTCTCCTCGTCCAGATAGAGCAGCTCGCTGAAGCGGCGCGGCGTGAACAGGCCGACGACGATTTCATCCTGGGCGTCGCCGTCAAAATCGGCGACGAGCATCTGGGGGTTGACGTTATCGGTTACGTTCTCCTGCCCGGCGAATTGCCAGATATTCTCGCCGTCGGCGCTATAGACCAGCAGTTGGCCGGAAGCCAGCAGAAGCAGGATGTCGGCCACCCCATCGGCCCCGAAATCGTAGGACTCGACGGCCACCGGCGCGGCGGCGACCGGAATCGTCGTCTGCCATAGCTCTTCGCCGGCGATGTCGAGCAGGGTCAGATGGTTGCTGCCGGCCAGCACGATGTCGCTCACGCGGTTGCGCCCGTCGAAGCTATCCAGCGTGCCGATGGCCGACACCGGATCGGCGCTTTGATACGTCCATTGCTGTAGCCCATCGGCCGACAGCAAAGACAACTGGCCGTTCTCGTCGAGCACGAGGAATTCGTCAATCCCATCGCCGTCCACATCGGCCGTCACGACGTTATCCAGCCGCCCCGAGGTGGCATATTGCCAGTAGCCCGGCGACCGGGAGTTTCCCTGGGCCAGGGCGGTTTGGCCGTGGGTCAGAGAGAGCAGAATCGCCAGGGCCACGGCGGCAACGGGCAGCCGTCCATAATGGCCGATTTGACGACCCATTTGTCGGAGGGCTGCATTGCATTGGGAGGCGCGCCGGTTGTTCAAAGTTAGTGGGGGCCGCCGGCCGGGCGGTTACTCTTCGGGCGGGCGCAAGGCGTAGCCCACGCCGCGCTCGCTGATGATCCAGTTGCCAAACGGATCGACGGCCCGCCGCAGACGCTTGATCAGCGTCTTGAGCCGGTCGGGGTCGTCTACCAATACATCCCCCCACACCGCCATTTCCAGGTCTTCGCCACGCACGACCTGATCGGGGTGGCGGCACAGCTGGACCAGGATGTTGAATTGCGAGGTGGTCAGGTTAAGCTCCTGGCCGTTGCCCCACACCTGGTGGCGCTGATCATCGATGACAAACGGCCCGGCCTGCACCAGTCCGTCCACGGCTTGACGGCGCACGAAGCGGCGCAAGATCTCGCTGCTGTACCGGTAGACGCCGTCAACCCGTTGCAACAGGCATTGCTGTTCCAGCTGGCGCAGGCTATCGATCGGGCCGTCGGCGATAGCCAGCACGTGTTGCTCCTCGGGGGTAAGGTTTTGCCACAGATAGCCCAGATGGGACTCGGCTTCGACCTCAATCGGGCTATCGAGGACGTGGAAATCACTCTCGGCCGTCCCCGCGCCCAACTCGCCGGTGATCAGCGCCTGGACGGCATGATAGCCGCCGATGTGGAGAAAGAACGGATGATGCCCCACCAGCCGGATCAGATAATGAATCAACGCCGGCGGGAAGGTGACCGTCGTGCGGGCCAGCCGCTGCTGAAAAAGGTCAAGGGCCTCGGCCTCATCGAAAAGCCCCAGCGGCAACGTGACGAAGATATTGAAGAAAGGGGAGCTAAGGACAGCCTCTTCGGCGGTGATGTCGAAGAGCGGCCGTTGGCTGGCCGTCAGATAGGCCAGGCCATACTTGGTCGTCAGGCCGCGCAGCCGGGCGAAGAAGTAGGGTGTCAGGTGCTGGTTGGCGGCCAGCAATTCGAACTCATCGAGCAGCACGACGACGCCCGTGCCCTGTTGATAGACCTGCGCCAGGGCG
>OEOE01000065.1_pt1 | contig 16578 bp, 13 predicted proteins | sample 1539681 | NCBI WGS metagenome assembly OEOE01 (sample SAMEA3611561, study PRJEB22512) | activated sludge metagenome | biome: Urban; feature: Wastewater Treatment Plant; material: Activated Sludge | place: Slovenia | collected 2012-09-24
GGGTAAGGTGAACCCGCACTCGTTTCGCCACGCATTTGCCAGGACGTTCCTGAAGAACGGCGGCAACCTGGCGGCTTTGGGAAGGATTCTCGGCCACGCGCCGGGATCGCAGGTGACGGCTCAATACTACGCGGTCTGGGACGACCGTGAGCTACAAGAGTACCATGATCGGTTTAGTCCGTTGGCGAAAGTGAACGGGCGTGGAAGGGACTGATAGGCCCTTGCACGAAGGTTAAAAACGCACTCGAACGGCCGTTCTAAGGTCGGGAGGCCTCATAAGCCCTAGGTCGATGGTTCAAATCCATCTGGCGCCACTTAAACTCATTCGCAAGAAGAGAACCGGATTACTGCATATTCCTTCGGGGCCGCTCTGGGCGCGGCCGTAAGGGTGACTTCGCCAGGGTCTGTCACGGCAAACGCGGAATAGGATCGTGGGGATCACGTCTGACAGGTCGCGGCGATCGGATATCCTCAGAAATATCCTCACTCTCCTCACTATCTTCAGCCGGGCTAAACCGGTATCCTCCAAATTAGCTCCATAGACGCGCCGGATGTGGCAAGTCCATTCGGTCGGCGTTCTGCGGGCCGTCGTTCACCCGTCTCATTATTCCGAGGAGGATATGGATTATGATTAGCACAATTCTGAGCATCGCCATCGTATGGCTATTATCAGCGTTGGTCATTTACGTCGTCGGCCGCCTGAACATGGGCATGACCGTCAACAACTTTGGCGCCGCCCTGATCGCCGCGGCGGCCATCGCCCTGGTGTCGGGGGTGGTGAGTTGGTTACTCGGCTTATTGGGCATCACCATCGGCGGCGGCTTCCTGTGGGCCATCGTCTCCCTGATTGTGGCCGCTGTCGTCTTGATGATCAGCGACCGCTTTGTCGGCGGCATGAAGGTCAATGGCTTCGTCGGGGCGCTGGTCGCTGCCGTCGCCATTGGCTTCGTTGGCTGGCTGGCCAACTGGTTGGTTAGCCTGTTCATCTAGCCGTTTTTTCCGTTAGCCTGACTTGCCGGCGCGCTCGGATTTCTCCGGGCGCGTTTTTTTGTCGGCTTTTCTTGGATTTTTGATTCAGATGGACGATACTCTGATCGCATATTAGCATCCAGGTGAGCGCGATTGTCCACGGGGAGCTCGTATCATAACCAGAACCCACGGCTATAGACCCCATGACACCACTCAGAACCAAACTCAACCGCCCGCGCCTTAGGCAGAACCATACGCCGCGGCGGACCCTGGTTGATCGCCTTAACAGCGGATTGAGGGGCGATATGACCCTGGTGAACGCCCCGGCCGGCTATGGCAAGACATCTCTGGCCGTCGAGTGGGCTGAACAGTCCCCCCTGCCGGTGGCCTGGTTGGCGCTCGATAAGTCGGATGACGAAGTGAACATCTTCCTTGCCTACCTCATCGCCGCCATCCGCTCCCTCTTTCCCGAAGCCTGCCCGACCACGCTGGCACTCACTCAGGGTGAACCCTCCGCATCTCGCCCTCGCTGGCGCGGGCCGTTGTCGGCCCGGGAGCGGCCATGCCCACAACGCTGGTCGAGGTGGAGCGGGCCGGGTTGTTTCTCAACGCCCTCGACAACAGCGGCGAGTGGTTCACCTATCACGCCCTGTTTCGCGACGCGCTGCGTAAGCTGCTGGCCGAAACCTACACCCCGGCGGAGATCGCCATCCTGCACCTGCGGGCCAGCGAGTGGTTTAACCAACACGATCTCGTGGAAGATGCGTTAATCCAGGCGCTCGCCGGCGGCGAGCCGTCCCTGGCGGCCCAGATCGTGGCCGCGCGCATCCCCGATCACCTCAACTCCGAGGACTGGCACACCGTCGAACGGTGGCTAGGCTACTTTGACCCGCCGGCGCTCGCGCTGAGTCCGTTGCTGCTGGTCGCCAAAGCTTATGTCCTGATGTACCAATTCAAATGGGTTGCCATGCTGCCCTTCATTGGCCAGGCCGAGTCGCAACTAGCCGACCCTCACGCGATCCTCGACCCGGAACACAAGGCCATCGCCGAGGCTTTCCTGCATTGGATTTGGGCCTATCGCTGGATCACCACGCTGGAAGCCAAACGGGCTTGCGACGCGGCGCGGTGCGCCCTGGTCCTGATACCGGCCCGTTATGCGCCGGCCTCGGGCCTGATCCTGCACGCACTATCTATCGCCATGCAATGGCTGGGCGAGTTTGAGGCCGCCGAGCACATGCTGAACGAGGCCCTGATCTCGTTGCCAACCCAATCGAGCGACCCGCAGGTCATCTTCGGCCCCCTCCAGGGGCTGACGACCTTGTTGATGGCCGAAGGCTATCTGGTTCGCGCCACCCAGGCGGCCGAGATTCTGCTGCAAAAAGCTGACGAAATCGGCGCCGCAAATATGAAGGCCTGGGCTTATCTGACCCTGGGCGCGGCGGCCTATTATGGCAACGACGTGCCGCGCGCCATCGATTACTTCGCCGCCGGCGTCCAGCTGCGCTACAGCAGCAATGTCGTGGTCAGCGAGCAATGTTTCATTGGTCTGGTGCTTGCCTATCAGACATGGGGGCGAGACAACGAGGCACGCGGCATCCTGGCGACGATGGTTGATTACCATCGCGAACTGGCCCTGCCCATGCTCAACGCCGATTACCGCGCGCTTCAGGCCCGCCTGGCCATCCTGCGCGGCGACATGGACACGGCGCGGCGGTGGAGCGGCGACAAAGTGGGCGACGTCGGACTGGCGATTGGCTGGCTGGTCGTGCCGGTCGTTGCCACCCTGCGCGTTCGCCTCGTCGACAATCCTTCACCCGACGACCTGGACGAGATCGTCGTCGAACTGGATCGGCTGCTGGGTACACTGATTCATCTTTGGCAGCCGACGCGCCAGACCGAACTGCACGCGCTGAAAGCGGCGGCGCTGGTCAAACGCGGCCGGCGACCGGAGGCCCACCAGGCTCTTGATGAAGCATTGGCCCTGGCCGCGCCGCGCGGGTTGATCCGTCCCATTGTCGATTTCGGCCTGTCGCTGGAGCCACTGCTCCAGGAGAAGGTACGCGTCAATCCATCAACCTATCTGGTGCGCCTCCTGGACGCGCTAAAGCCTAATGCCACGGCCTCTGAGGTTGAACTGCGCGAACGACTTCACCTGACGACTCGTGAGCGAGAAGTACTCGTGCTGTTGGCCCAATACCAGACCGACCGGGCCATCGCCGAGACGCTGGTCATCGCCCCGGTGACGGTGCGCACCTACATCGAGCATCTGGCCGAGAAACTGGGTGCGCGCGGCCGGCGGGCCATCGTCGACCGGGCACGCGAACTGGCCCTGATCCCGTAGATCGCTGCCTTCCGCCCCCAATATCCTCATTTTTATCCTCACTCTCCGCACTATCCTTCCAACCACCGATCGCCTATCCTGCAATCAGCACAACATGCTATCAGGAGAGAGCGATCCATGCATCCAATCGTCGTCACCGGATCCCAATCCGGAATGGGGGCGGCCATCGCCAGCCGCTTGCGCGGCACCGGCCAGACCGTCATCGGCGTTGACCTGCCCGGTCACGGGGCTGAGATCGAGGGTGACCTCTCGTCGGTCGGCGGACGCCGGCAGATCGTCGCCCACGTGCTGGAGACCACCGGCGGCGTTCTCGGCGGCCTCGTGGGCAATGCCGGCGTTGATAACGAGAACGTTCCACTCGTCCTTGCGGTCAACTATTTGGGCGTCGTCGAACTCCTCGATGGCCTGCATGAGGCGCTCGCGGCCGCAGGCCGGGCCGGCGTCGTGGTCAACGTATCGAACTCCATCGCCGTAACGCCTAACGTCCCGCAGCAGCCGGTCGACGCGCTACTCGACAATCGCTTCGCTGATGCCGTGGCCTGTCTGGGCGACCAGCCGCGCTTCGCCTACCAGGTAAGTAAGACCGCCGTGGCGCGCTGGATTCGCATCCAGGCTGCCCGCCCGCGATGGGCCGGGCGGGGCATCACCCTGAATGGCATCTGTCCCGGTCCGGTGCGCACGCCGCTGCTGGAACACGACCTGCAAGACCCGCGCAAGAGGGACGCCATTCTCGGCCTGCCCCGGCCATTGGGCGATTTTACCCCACCGGCGGCCATCGCTGACCTGACCGAGTTCATGCTCAGTGAGCGAGCGCGTTTCATCGTCGGCCAACTGATCATGATCGACGGCGGCATCGAGGCCACCTATCGCGGCGCGGATTACCCTAGCCCCTGGATCCGGCCGCACTAACCGTCTTCATGTGAGGTAACCATGGGACTTCGTAACCGCGCGATCTTCTGGTTTTTTGTCTATGGCTTTCTGGTCTTCTTCCCGCTGTTCATCGCGGCCACCACGCGGCCGCCGGGCGACCGGGCAGCCATCGTCGAGATCAGCGTCGCCTGTGGCTTTATTGGCCTGGCGATGCTGGCGCTGGAATTCGCCCTTGTCTCCCATTTGCGGCCGGTGGCGCTGCCGTTTGGGATGGACGCGCTCATCCAGTTTCACCGCGAGCTGGGCACGATGGCCCTGGTCTTCGTCCTGGCCCACCCGATTCTGCTGTTCGTCAACGGCCTGCCGGTCTCGACGCTCAACCCGTTCAGCGGCACGCCCGTCACGCAACTGGGTAGCTTCGCCCTGATAGCGATGCTGCTGATCGTGGGCCTGTCCTTCGGCCGCAAGCGCCTGAAGTTCAAGTACGAATACTGGCAACTGACCCATGGCCTGTTGTCGGTGGCCGCTTTCGCCATCGCCATCTGGCACATGGCCCAAGTCGACCGCTACTTCAGCATTCCGACCATGCGCGGCTTGTGGTTCCTCTATGCCATCCTGCTCATCGGCCTGCTGCTGTACTACCGCGTCGCCCTGCCCATTCACATGCTGCGCCGGCCGTGGGTCATCACCGAGAACAAGCCGGAGGCCGGCGCCTCGCGTACGTTGACCCTGAAACCCGAAGGGCACAAGGGCTGGTCATTCTCCGGCGGCCAATTCGCCTGGCTGACGACGATGCGCTCACCCTTTTCCATCTACCACCATCCCATTTCCATGTCTTCGGGCGGCGAGATGGACATGACCGGCACGATCCAGTTCACCATCCGTGATCTGGGCGACTGGTCGGGCGCGACCGTGCCCAAGTTGCAGGTCGGCGACAAGGTCTGGGTCGACGGGCCCTATGGCGTCTTCACCATCGACAACGAGCAGGCGCAGGGGTTCGTGCTGCTGGGCGGCGGCGTGGGCATCACGCCGATGCGCTCCATCATCCACACCATGCTCCAGCGCGAAGACTACCGGCCCATCGTCCTCTTCTTCGCCACCAACACCGCCGACGACCTGACCTTCCGCGACGAGCTGGACGCCATAGCCGCCCGCTACGACAACATCGAGGTCGTCTACGTCCTGGCCGGCCCGCCAGCCGATTGGCCCGGCGAGACGGGCTATGTAACGCGCGAGGTACTGGAACGTCACTTACCACCCCAGTGGGCGCGCTTCATGTACTTCATCTGCGGCCCAGAGCCGATGATGGACGCGATGGAAAAGGTGCTGGTCGAAATGGGCGTGCCCGGCGACCACGTGCAGACCGAACGCTTCAACATGGTCTAGGAGCAAAGCACCGATGCATCACCTCTACACTCGCCGCATTGTCGTCGGACTGGTTCTCTTCTTCGCCCTGGCGGCGCTGCTGTTCGGGCCGCTGGTCAACGCCCTGCGCACCGCGCCGGAAGCGGCCGTCACGTCGCCCAGCGGCGGCATTGTGGAGGTGAACGAGGCCACCGGCGAAACGTCGGTCACGCTGCCCGACGGCTACAACGCCTTCGAGCGGCTATGTGCCTCATGCCACAACGCCGAGAAGTTCGCCGAGACGGTGCGTAAGTCGCTCGATCCCGATGCGGCGTCGTTGGCCCAGTTGGAAAAGCTCATCGGCCCGCCGGCCCACGGCGGCGCGTCGCCGGCCGAATCCCTGGCGATGGTCATCCTGATCCGCACGCTGGCCGGGCTGCCGTCTACCTACCCGCCAGGCATCGCCACGCCGCCGGCCGAGGCCACCGCCCCGGTGCGGCCGACGGCTACGCCCATCCCGACACGGCCGCCCCTGACAGACTACCGTGGCGTCTGGTTGCAGCAGTGCGCCACCTGCCACCGCGCCGAGCTGTTCGCCTCGCGGCTGGCCGAGCAGGACGACCCCGATCTGCGGACGCGCCAGGCGGTCGAGTTCCTGGCCGGCCCGCCCAGCCACTATAACCGGCCGGTCATTACCTACCTGCCGGCCATGAACTATGTTCGCCAATTGGCCGGGCTGGAACCGCTGCAATAGCGACAAGCAACTCAGGCAAAACCAATCATGATGACTCGCATTCTTTCCGGAACCCGCTTTTTGATTCTGGTGCCAATTCTGGGGTTGGCCCTGGCCGCGTCGTTCTTCTTTCTCTTCGGCGGGCTGGGATTAATCTGCACCCTGGTGGAGGTTCTGGTCACCGCCATTGCCCACCCCGGCGTAGCCCACACGGCCTCGTTGCCGGTCGAGGTCGAGATTGTCGAATACGTCCACCGCTTCCTGATCGGCACCGTGCTCTACATCACCGCCGTGGGCCTCTATCAGCTCTTCATTCACCAGATCCAGTTTCCGAGCTGGCTGAAAATCGACAGCACCGAAGAGCTGGAGACGAACCTGATCGGCGTGACGATCGTCGTCCTGGCCGTCAACTTCATGGGCGTCGTCTTCACCCACGAGGCGGCCGACCTGTTGCAGTATGGCGCGGGCATCGCCCTGCCGATCGCCGCGCTGGCGCTCTACATCGGCCTGCGCTCCTGGTCGACCAACCTTTCCAAGAAGACCGCCCATGAACTTGAGGGCCATAACCAGCCCGGTGAAGTTGAAAAGGAAAGCGCATCGCAATGAACACCGATACGAGAGACATCGCCGCCCTGCCCCCCACGGCGCCTGGCCTTTCGGTCGCCGACCGCTATGAGATCGGCCGCAACCGGCGCAAAAACGTCCCGCGCTCGGCCCATGCCGACTGGCAGCCGTTGCCGGAACGCGACATGCCGGCCGTTCTGGAGGCAACCAACCAGAATCGCGTGGCGGCGCTGGTGCCAATCCGCCACGATCGCATGGCCGTCTCGCCCTTCACCTTCTACCGCGGCGCGCCGGCGGTCATGGCCGACGACCTGTCGCACACCCCTGGCAGCGGTCTGATGGTGCAATTATGCGGCGATTGCCACATCAGCAACTTCGGCCTGTTCGCCTCGCCGGAGCGCAACCTGGTCTTCGACCTGAACGACTTCGACGAGACGCTGCCCGGCCCGTTCGAGTGGGACGTGAAGCGCGCCGCGGCGTCGATCGTCATAGCCGCCCGCAACGCCAATCTGAATACGAGAGACGCCCGGCGGGCCGTGCTCATGGCGTTGCGCGTCTACCGGGAGAAGATGCACGAGTTGGCCGAACGGAGCTACCTCAACACCTGGTATAGCGTCGTCGAGGCCGACGTGTTCCTGAAGGTGGCCGGCAAGAAGAATCGCCAGACCGCGACGGCCGGCCTGAGCCGGGTTCAAGCCAAAGACCGGTTGCGGGCCTTTGCCAAGCTGACCGAACTCGTGGACGGCGAGCGGCGCATTATCAACGATCCGCCGATCGTCCACCGGCTGGACAAGCATGAAGACGAGGTGCGCCAGTGGGTGACGTCCCTCTTTGAGACCTACTACGAGTCGCTGGAAGACAGCCGTAAGCACCTGCTGGCGCGCTACCGGCTGGTGGACGTGGCCCATAAGGTCGTCGGCGTTGGCAGCGTGGGCACGCGCTGCTTCATCTCCCTGTGGCTGGGCAAGGACGACGCCGACCCGCTGTTCCTGCAAGTGAAGCAGGCCAACCCGTCGCTGCTGGAGCCTTATCTGGGGCGCAGCACCTACGACCACCCCGGCCGGCGCGTCGTGGCCGGGCAGCGGCTAATGCAGGCTACGTCCGACATCTTCCTGGGCAGCGCCAGTTCGGCCGGCGACGCCTACTTCATTCGCCAACTGTACGACATGAAGGGCAGCGCCGACCTGTCACAGATTCCGGCCGCCTACCTGGAGCGTTACGCCGCGCTGTGCGGGGCTGTGTTGGCCCGCGCCCACGCCCGCAGCGGCGACGCGGCCCAGATCGCGGGTTACATGGGTCGCTCGGATCGGTTCGATGAGGTGCTGGCGAAATTCGCTTTTCGCTATGCCGATCAGAACGACGCCGATTGGAAGACCTTCAAACGCGCCATCAAGGATGGCCGCATTGAGGTCCGCACGGAGTGAGTTCACCGGCAGGGCCGCCCCTGTCATCAGAACGAAAAGGAGATGATGCCTATTCGAGCACAGCTAGTGACACCATCGGCTCAGCCGCATCGCGTTCGATCCGGTTGATTGAGTGGCTCCCGTCGCCCACGGGGCCGGGGGCAAACCTGTGACACAACAACCAAACAGTATCAAGGAGAATCACAATGTCTAACAACAAGAAGCTGGTCTGGGGTCTGTTCGAGAGCATGGACGCCGCCGAGACGGCCGCCTACGTCATGAAGGGCTGGGACAAGGCCTCGCATGACATCAAGCTGGGCGCTATCGGCGCGGTCTATAAGAACAGCAAAGGCAGCATCAAGACCAAGAAGTTCGGTAGCCGCAACATCGGCAAGGGCGCGGAGATCGGCGTCATCCTGGGGGTCATGACAGCGGTGTTGCCGGCCGTCACCCTGGTTGGCGGCCTGGTGGCCGGCGCGGCCGGCGGCGCGGCGATTGGCCTCTTCAACAAGAAGGGGCTGGGCCTGAGCCACGACGAGCTGAAGCGGATCAGCGACGCCATCAAGGGCGAGCAGACGGTGCTCATGGCCCTGGCCGACGACGAGGCCGAAGCCATCGGCTTGATGGACATCATGAACAACAACGGCGGCAGCCACGTCGGCAGCGAGTGGGTCGATCAGGCCGCGCTGGATGAGGCCGACGTTCTGGTGTATGAAGAAGAGATGGCCGCCTAAATCGGTCGCCTAGCCGAGATCGTCGCGCTTTACCGGTGGTATGGCCGCTCCTATGACTGGGAGCGGCCATGTTACCGATCCCTGGAAGGGTATCACCGGATGCCTTTAACATGGCTTTTCGGCTATTCGTTCCACCTCGCCAAGATGTAGAACCAGGACCGGCCGAGTGAGGCTCGAATCACGCTCATTCACCTCAAGACTCCGGTTCTAGCTCAAGGCACGGGAGTAGAGATCATGCACCCTCGGGTACATCTTAAGAAAAGCTTTAACTGGCGCATGCTGCTGATGCGCGTCCTGGTCAACATGCTGGCCCTAGCCTTCACCGCCCTGGTGGTGCCGAAGATCTTTTTCGTGGACCAGAGCCTGCTCGCATGGATCATCATGGGCGCGGCTTTGGGCATCCTCAATGCCGTGGTCAAGCCCATCATCCAGTTCCTGACGCTGCGGTTCATCTTCGTCACGGTGGGGTTGGTGCTGGTTGTGATCAATGCCGCCATGCTATACCTGCTCTCGTGGCTGATGCCCGATCTGTTTGCGGTCGATAGCCTGCTGTGGGCGGTAGTCGGCGGTCTGGTTCTGGGCATCGCCAATGCCTTTCTGGAGAACCTGCTGGGCCTGTCGCCGCCCATTGTGTCAGAGAAGTACCCGGCCACCCGGCAGCGCGTTCAGGACAGACAGTTACACCGCACGGCCACCGAGCGGGCACGGATTGAGGCGACGGGCAAGATCGTTGCGCCGGCCGCCTCGGCTGCCGGTGAAGTGGCGGCCATTGCCGAAGCGGCCGGAGTTGAGATGCCGGCCGTCGCCGAAGTTCTGTCCGCCGCGCCGGTGACGGACTAGGGAAAGGGTAAAGACATGGCCGAGACATCGTCTATCGACTCCGTGCGCGAGAGCCTGCGGCTGCAACAGGTCTACAACGTCTTCGTGCGCTACGGGCTGGACATCTTGTTCAGCCACTTCGGCATGGTGGATGGTTGGCGGCGGCGCATGCAGGATTGGGTGTGGGATTTGCCCGACAATTTGGAGATTCCCAGCCTGCCGACCAAGGTGCGTCTGATGATCGAGGAGTTAGGCCCGACCTACGTCAAGGTGGGGCAGATCCTCTCCAGTCAGGCGTCGGTCATCCCGCCCGATTGGGAGACAGAACTGGCCCGGCTGCAAAGCGACGTGCCGCCTTTTCCGTCCGAGCAGGTGCGCGAGACGATCATCAGTGAACTGAAAGCGCCGCCCGAACAGCTTTTTGCCACCTTTGAGCCGGCGTCCTTCGCCGCCGCCTCGACGGCCCAGGTGCATCGGGCAACGCTTCACGACGGCACCGAGGTCGTGGTCAAGGTGCAACGGCCCGATATCCAGAAGCAGATGAAGGCCGATGTCGGCATCATGATCAACGCCGCGAACGTCATCGCCCGCCGCAGCCAGGCGCTACGGGCCATCGACCTGCCGGGGATGGTGGATCAATTCGGCAGCAACGCCATTCGCGAACTCAACTACTCCGGCGAGGCCTATAACGCCTTTCGCCTGTCACAGAACATGGCCGGCTGTCCCGGTGTGCACATTCCCCACGTCTACACCGACTATTCGACCAGCCGCCTGCTGACGATGGAGTTCGTCCGTGGTGTGAAAATCAGCAACCTGGCGGCTATCGACGCGGCGGGAATCGACCGGCAAGCTCTGGCCATGAACACCTTGCGCGCGCTCATCAAGCAACTGATGTTCGACGGCTTCTTCCACGCCGACCCGCACCCGGGCAATCTGCTGGTCAATTTGCAGACCGGCGACGTGACCTTCATCGACACGGGCATGGTCGGCGAGTTGGAACTGGCGCAACGGCTCAGCCTGATCCAGTTGCTGATCGCCCTCCAGAACCAGGACGTCGATGCCACCGCCACCATGCTCAAGAGCCTCAGCGTCCCGTTCATGGGCGCAGTTGATGACAAGGCTTACCGCAAGGACTTCCAGCGCACCCTCGGCCCCTACATGATCGGCGGGGCGCGGCTGGACTTCTCGCAGTCGCTGAGCCTGTCGATGGACGTACTGCGCCGGCACGGGCTGCGGCTGGACCCCAACCTGACGCTGGCCGTTAAGGCGCTGATGCAGGTCATCGCCATGGGCTCGCTGCTGTTCCCTGATGAGGACGTGGGCCAACTGAGCGTGGCCATTATCCGCGAAGAGGCGCTAAACCTGGTAACGGCCGACAACATCCAGAACGCGGCCGGCAAAGTAGCGGGGACGGCCTTGCGGCAGGTGGCCGACAACCTGCCCAGCCTGTCGACGGCCACTGCCAGTTGGCTCAAGCAGTACCGCAAGGGGCGCTTCGAGGTTCACGTGGACACCAGCGACGTAGCCCGGGAAGTGGACAAGATCGCCCACATCGGGCGGCAGGCGGTCATTGCCGTCATTCTGGTCGGCCTGATCATCGGCTCGGCCATCACCACGGTGGGCGTCGGTCTGGGCGGCTTCGACGGGCCTGGTTGGGAGTTCGTCGCCCGGATTGCGGGGCTGGGCTACATCCTGTCGTCCATCGTCGCCGGGGTGATTGTGCTGCGGCTGGCCTGGCGTTGGCTGCGCGGCGGCGACCCCGGCGCCGATTAGTCCGTCTGTGCTGCATAATCATGTCAGATCAACACCGATGAAGGCCTAGAATCATGGAGCAACCCAAGACCCCTCTCGCCAAACGGCCGCTCTTCCGTACTCTGCTCATCTGGCTCATCCAGACCGTGGCCCTGCTCATCATGGCCTGGCTGATGGACAGTGTGCTGGTCGAAACGCTGACCACGGCCCTGGCCGTGACGGCGGTCATCGGCCTGCTTAACGCCCTGCTGTGGCCCATCCTCAGCTACCTGCTGGTGCCCTTTGCCGTGCTCACACTCGGCTTCGGGGCACTGCTGCTCAACGGCCTGTTCGTCTGGCTGGCGGCGCGCTTTGTGCCCGACTTCGGCCTGACCAGCTATTGGGCCGGGTTCTGGCTGGCGCTGGGCATGGCAGCCATCAACATCATCCTCAGCACGGTGCTGACCATCGACGATGACAACTCCTGGTATCGCAACCAGGTGAACCGGCGCATGAAGTTCATGGTGCGACCGGAGAAGAGCGACGTGCCGGGCATCCTCTTTCTGGAGATCGACGGCCTGGCCCGGCCCATCTTGCAACAAGCCCTGGACGGAGGCTTCATGCCCACCTTGAAGCGCTGGCTCGACAGCGGCGATTACACGCTGACCGGCTGGGAGACGGACACGTCGTCGCAGACCTCGGCCAGCCAGGCGGGCATTCTGCACGGCAACAACACCGGCATCACTGCCTTCCGCTGGTATGACAAGTCGGTGGGGCAGATGGTGGCCTCCAACAACACCAAGCTGTTGCCGAAGATTGAGCGGGCGCTGTCCAACGGCAACGGCCTGCTGGCCGACAGCGGGGCCAGCCGCGGCAACATGTTCTCCGGCGACGCGCCCTACGTGATGAACACGGCCAGCGCGCTGCTCGACCGCGGTCGCTTCCACTCGTCCGAGTTCCAGGCCTACTTCGCCAATCCTTATAATGCCAGCCGCACGATCCTTCTCTTTCTCTGGGACGCCATCCTGGAGATGTGGCAGTTCGGCAAGGCGCGGCGGAATGGCGTGACACCGATACTGGACAAGCACCATCGCGGCGGCATCTACCCACTCATGCGGGCGACGATGACAGTGTTGATGCGCGAATTGAACGTCTATACCCTCCTGGGCGACATGTTCGCCGGGCGGCCGGCAGCCTACGCCACGTTCGTCGGCTACGACGAGATCGCCCACCACTCCGGCGTGCTCGACCCCGGCGCGTTCGACATTCTGCGCAAGCTGGACGAACAGTTCGCCCGCCTCGCCGGCGCCCGCCGGAGTGCCCCGCGGCCCTATCATCTGGTCATCCTGTCCGACCACGGCCAGACCGGCGGCGCAACCTTCCTGCAGCGCTATGGCCTCACGTTGCAGGAGCACGTGCAGAAGCTGATGACCGAGGAATACACGGTCATCACGTCGCATGGGCCGGACGAAAGCCACGGCGTGATCAATGCTTTCCTGACCGACATCATCGCCAATGAGGCCTCGGCCGTTTCCTCGCTGGTGGGCCGCGTCTTCAAGAGCAAGACAGTCAACGGCGAAGTGCGGCTGACCGCTGAGGGGCCACGGGACGGCGCGCCGAAGCGAGGGCGCAAGGGCAAAGGCAAAGACGAGACGCCGGCCGTCATCGCCGTCGCCTCCGGCAATCTGGGCATCGTATCCTTCACGCAATGGCCGGAACGGGCCACGGCCGAGCAGATCGAGGCCGCCTTCCCGGCCGTCTTGCCGGGGCTGGTGCAGCACCCCGGCGTCGGCTTCGTCATGGTTCGTTCGGCCAAACATGGGCCGGTGGTCATGGGAGCCAACGGCATCTACTACCTGGCCACTGATCTCATTGAAGGTGAGAACCCATTGACCAACTTTGGTCTCCATGCCGCCGACCATTTGCGACGCACCGACAGCTTTTCAACCTGTCCCGACATCCTGGTCAACAGCTTCTATGACCCGACTACGGGGGAGGGCTGCGCCTTCGAGGAGTTGATCGGTTTCCACGGCGGCATGGGCGGCCCGCAGACCCAGCCGTTCCTGCTGCATCCGGTGGCGCTGACGGTGAACGAGGAACTGATCGGCGCGGCGGCCGTCTACCGCGCGTGTAAGGGGTGGCTCAACGCGCTTCAGGGAGCGGACAGCAGCGCGCCGGCCGAGCCCCGGGAAACTCGGTTTCCAGCAGTGACCGGTCAAAGGAGTATAGACAGATGAGTAACATGCCCCATCACGTGATCGTCGCCTCATTCAGCGCCGAGACGGGCGCGGATGAAGCCCTCAAGGAGCTTAAGTTGCTCCAGGGCGAGAAGCTATTGGAGATCGTTGACGCCGCCGTACTGCGGCGCGACACGCGCGACCGCATCCACGTCCAGGAGGTCCACGACGTGGGCGGCGGCAAGGGGGCGGTCGCCGGGGGCATCTTTGGCGCGGCCGTAGCCGTGCTGGCCGGGCCGGTTGGGCTGGTGCTGGGCGCGGCGGGCGGGGCGTTGCTGGGCGGGTTGGCCGCCAAGCACGTTGACATGGGCCTGCCCAACGACCAACTCAAGAACCTGGCCGAGACGCTCGAACCGGGCACATCAATGCTCGTCGCCATCATTGAGCATGAGTGGCTCGGCAACATGAAAGATGCGCTACACAACTCCGGGGCCAGGGTCCTCATGGCCGAGGCGCTGCGCGAGGATCTGACGGCCAAGTTCGGCGCGGGCAGCACCGGCTACGCGGCCTACGTGGACGGCCGCGAGGTCGTGGCCGAACCGGAGGGGGATGAGGAAAACCGCCTCGAACTCACCCATGTCAGCGCGGAGGAGGGGGGTGTCGTCGTCCGCACGCACGTGCTGACCAAAGATGGGCTGGTCAATCGCCAGATCACGGTCAGCGAGAAGGGCATCACGACGACCGACACGCCGGTCGCCCAGAAGAGCCGGCCCGAGGGCGCTGCCGTAACCCTGGCCCAACTGGAGGCCGAGGCCGCGCAACTGGCGCAGGCGGTCAGCGACTATCCGGAGAGCCGCTATAAGCTGCGCGCCCATTTCTACAGCCTCTACGGCCAGGGCAAACGCACGTCGGGCTACGGCAATTCGGAGTTGAACTTCATGCGCTGGGAGATCAACCGCGGGGTGCTAAACCGGCTGGACGATCCGACGGGAGCCGGCAGCCCGTGGTGGCGCGAGGTGAACGGTTGGTTCCTCACCACGTCTGAGTTGGCGGTGATGGTCGAATATGCGGGGTTGGGCGACGAAAAGTTGCCGCGGGCGGTGCGCTACTGGATCGACTACATGCGCACCCCGTCGCCGGCTAACTGGTACCGGGCGCACAACCGCGGCATCGCCGAGGGGTATGTGCGCTACGAGGCGCTGGCGGCCGAGGAAAACGAGTACGAGCAGTTCTTCATGAACGAAGTCCTGTTCCGGGTCATCTTCGCCAGTTCGATGGTCATGGGCAAGAGCTTCGGCGCGCTGGGTAGGGTCATGTCTAACCCCATCCTGCCGGCCGTTGACCTGCTGGTGAGCATTCCCCATTTCTACCCCCATCGCTACCCCATGACCTTCATGGACAAGATGCACATTCTGCACAATGGCTACTCGCTGCGCGAGAAGGCGGCGCAACTGCTGGACGAGCGCTTTGTCTTGCCCCAGTTGGAGGAGTTGTATCAGTGGACGGCCGAGTGGCTGGAACTGCCGGAACTGGCCGGCTATATCATCGACGGCCAGCCCAGCTACCCGAAGAGGGAGACAGTCGCGTGAGCAGCCAACCGCCGATCCACGCCGTCACCGGAGCGTTCGGCTACTCCGGCAAGTACATCGCCCAGCGCCTGCTGGCCCGGGGCTGCGCCGTACGCACGCTGACGAATTCGCCGCAGCGGGGCAACGCCTTCGGGGAGGCCATTACCGCCTATCCCTTCAACTTCGACCGGCCCGACAAGCTGGTCGAGGCGCTGCGCGGCGTCTCGGTGCTCTATAACACCTATTGGGTGCGCTTCAACCACCGCCAGTTCAGCCACGCCCAGGCAGTCACCAACACGTTGATCCTTTTTGACGTGGCCAGGCGGGCGGGTGTGGAGCGCATTGTCCACGTCAGCATCACCAACCCGTCGGCCGCGCCGCACCTGGAGTACTTCGCCGGCAAGGCGGAGCTGGAACAGGCGCTCATCGCATCGGGCACGTCCTATGCCATTCTGCGGCCGGCCGTCCTCTTCGGCAAAGAGGACGTGCTGATCAACAACATCGCCTGGACGTTGCGGCGGCTGCCAGTCTTCGGAGTCTTTGGTGACGGGAGCTACCGGATTCAGCCCATCTACGTCGACGACCTGGCCGAGCTGGCCGTGGCCCAGGGCGCAGGGCGCGAAAACGTAATTGTCAACGCCATCGGGCCGGAGACGTTCACGTTTCGCGAACTGGTTACAACTATCGGCGGCATCATCGGCCACGAGCGGCCGGTGCTTTCGTTCCCGCCGCGCCTGGCCTACTGGGCGACGCGGGTCGTCGGTCTCTTCGTCGGAGATGTATTCCTGACCTGGGAAGAGGTGCAGGGGTTGATGGCCGGCACGCTGGCTGTCGACGCGCCGCCGGCGGGCACGACCGCTCTGACCGCCTGGGCGCGACAGCACGCCGACACCCTGGGCCGCCACTACTCCAGTGAGTTAGCCCGTCGCGAAGACCGCCGCACAGCTTACCGCTCCAACTGATGAGCTATGTTCGCATCTGAGATAGTTGACGTTGCGTCAGAACGCGATGAAGCGCCTCAGAAGAGTGGCATTGTGAGTGAATGAGCGCCGACGAAGACCAGTTGCCCGCCTCACGGCCCATACACCGTCGGGACAAATAGCTCCTCGCCCGCCGTTCCGGGCGGGTTGACCAGTGTCGGTCCCTCTTCCTCCCCCGTGCGCAGCGGCCGGTCGTCGTTTTCTTCGAAGGCGGGATTGATTCTGTACCCTATCAGTTGCTTAAATGAGTCAATTTGGCAGGAGCATCAACTTTACAAGTTGACGCTCCTGCATTATAGTACCCGGGTTCTTTTAGGCGATTCACGGCGGGTGTCTTTCTTGCTG
>OEOE01000067.1_pt1 | contig 16430 bp, 13 predicted proteins | sample 1539681 | NCBI WGS metagenome assembly OEOE01 (sample SAMEA3611561, study PRJEB22512) | activated sludge metagenome | biome: Urban; feature: Wastewater Treatment Plant; material: Activated Sludge | place: Slovenia | collected 2012-09-24
ACTAGTAGCACTGGGCTTCGCGCTTGCTTCCGCAGGTGCACAGGCTGATGTCGTGGGTGCTAATGCTTACGGTTCAGTATTGACTGGCGAAGGTACGCAAGCCACTAATCAGAAATTTAACCCAACCCCAGCGCCTGCATTGGTGTTGCCTTCAGGTACAAACTTCCTGACCGGCACCTTGGAAGCTTGGCGCGATGGTACGTTCTATGCAACATTCCTGGGTTCCGAGTCCGGTTTCAAAAACTTTTATATGGATAACGGTACGACCATTGTAGAAACTAATGCTAACCTGGGCGATACAGCTTCCATGTACGTCGCATCTGCAGGCGCGATTGACTTTGGTTTTGGCACCGTATCACCGGCTGGACATGCTTCTATCAACAACGGTGATGCTAATACGGCTGATTTGGGTATTGGTTTCCTTAAAAATGTATGGGGCTTCAAAGATGAAGCGGGCAACCTGTTTGACTTCATCGTTGGTTTCAATGATGATCACCCAGAGCATCGCGACTTTGACGACATGGTAATGGGCGTTCGTTTCGTTCCAACTCCAGTACCAGCGGCACTGCCATTGCTGGCAACTGGTTTGGCACTGTTCGGCTTCTCTCGTCGCAAAAGTGTTTAATCAGACTTAACGAAAGTTAGCTGATGTAAAAAGCCTCCGCAAGGGGGCTTTTTTATTGCTTGTTGGTGATGGTCTTTTGTCGGCGGCGATAAGCAAATAGCAGAATCAAACCGGCGACATTGGGGAACCAGATGTACCAGTTCGTCCACGGGATACCATCAATCTTGAAACCAGAGATTGGCCAGAGAATCGGCGTGGGAAAATACGCAAAGGAGTGGAATGGGAAATCCAGCACGATATGGAACGGCCAGGCTAGCATGGCAAAGGCAATATCCCTACGCCAAAAAGTAACTAACGCAATGATGCCTAGGCTCACCACAAAACTGTGCCCGAACGCATAATTAGTAATCAGCCAGTCCGGGATAATGTCCAGCGGTGGCTTGCCAAAACGCCAGGTGCCATTGAGTAATCTTTGCACCATAAAAGCCCCAAACGAGATCAAGTCTGGCATCGCACCAAACAACAAAGCGATTTTGGCGTGACGTTTATAGCCGAACAGGCCATAACCCCAAAGCGTGTGGCTGAGCGTATCCATTTATGGTGCTTCGTACAAATGCTGCTGCCGGATATACCCAAGCACACTGGACGGAATCATGGAATCCACAGCCTGGCCGGATGCGAGGCGATGCCGCACTTCGCTGGACGAGATGTCCATCGGCGGTATGCTGGCAAAATAGACCGTCCCAGAAGCCGCATCCAGCAATGCGTTCAGGACATCGGTTTTATGTGTTTTTAGCAGTTGCTGGAGCTCATGCGATGGCTCCCAGCTGGCTTGCGGCCGGTTCACCACCACGATATGTGCGTAATCCAGCAGCGCTTGCCAGTGATGCCACTTGGGCAAGCCAAGAAACGCGTCGTAGCCCATTAGCAGGCAAAGAGAGACATGCTCGCCCAGCTCCGTACGCAGATTTTGTAGCGTATCGATGGTGTAGGAAGGGATTTGCGTGTCATGCGCCTGTCGTGTGAGTTCCCGCAAATCCAGTGTGAATTTCGGGTTGTCAGCAATCGCCAGTTTCACCATTTCTGCGCGATCTTGTGCGGAAACTTCCGGCGCGGTTTTCAGGGCAGGCACCGCGCTGGGAATGAAGCGGATTTCGTCAAATTGCAGTTGTTTAAGCAGCTCATTAGCCACATGCAGATGGCCGTTGTGAATGGGGTTGAAGGTTCCGCCAAGCAGGCCTATGCGTCGCATCTCAGCCAATTAAAAAACCATCAATTGGGTTGCAGGACAAGGCGCACGGAGCGCAGAAACCGGAATGTACATGGAAGTCCATGAGGATTTCGAGCACCGCGCAACGCAGTCATGTGCCCAATTCATGGTTTTTATGCGCGGACCTGCCCGTCACCCAGAACGATATACTTCAACGACGTCAGCCCTTCCAAGCCCACTGGGCCGCGCGCATGTAGCTTGTCGGTGGAGATGCCGATTTCCGCGCCCAAACCATATTCAAAGCCGTCCGCAAAGCGCGTGGAAGCATTTACCATCACGCTACTGGAATCGACTTCGCGCAAGAATCGGCGCGCCTTGGTGTAATTTTCTGTCACAATCGCCTCGGTATGCTGGCTGGAATGCTGGTTGATGTGCGCAATGGCTTCGTCCAAATCACTGACCACTTTGCAAGAGATAATGGCAGCCAGATATTCGGTGTAATAATCTTCCTCGGTTGCAGCTTTGGCTTCTTTGACCAAAGCTTGCGTTTCGGCGCAACCGCGAATCTCCACGCCCTTGGAAACTAGCATGGAAGCCAGTTTTGGCAAGGCGGTAGCAGCAATGCTGCGTGCTACCAAAAGGGATTCTGCCGTATTGCAAGTGCCCAGGCGTTGCGTTTTGGCGTTCTCCAGAATGCGCACAGCTTTCTCTATGTCAGCATCGTCGTCCACATACACGTGGCAGTTGCCATCCAGATGTTTGATGACTGGGATCCGTGCTTCATTGCTGATGCGCTCGATCAAGCCTTTGCCACCACGTGGCACAATCACGTCCACGAATTGCTTCATCGTAATCAGTTCACCCACCGCAGCACGGTCTGTGGTTTCCACCACCTGTACGGCGCCCGCAGGCAGGCCAACTGCTGCCAAGCCTTCATGTACCAGCTTGGCCAGCGCCTGATTGCAGTGAATCGCCTCACTGCCGCCGCGCAGGATGCAGGCATTGCCGGATTTGATGCATAAGCCCGCGGCATCCACCGTCACATTTGGGCGAGCTTCGTAGATGATGCCTATGACACCTAAAGGTACGCGCATGCGGCCGATCTGGATGCCGGAAGGGCGATATTTGAAATCGCTCATTTCGCCAATCGGGTCAGGCAGGGATGCAATCTGGCGCAAGCCTTCCGCCATGGTATGGATGGCTTTTTCAGTCAGCGTCAGGCGATCCAGCATCGCGGCTTCCATGCCGTTGGCCTTGGCGGTATCCAGATCTTGCTGGTTTGCAGCCAGTAGCTTTGCCTTATCGCGCATGATGGCATCGGCAATGGCCAGCAACGCATTGTCTTTGGTGTTGGTGTCTGCGCGCGCCATCGCACGCGAGGCCTCGCGTGCTGCCTTACCGATGGACTGCATGTATGCTTGAATGTTTTGCATGTTAAATTTCTTTATATTTCAATAAATTATGATCTTGCGCGTATTTTCGCAAGACCAAAACATAACCGTGAAAGTTCCTGCCAGGCATCGCCTTCCAGTACGCCTTTAGCCATTTTATCAATATCGCATAGCTTTTGTAATGCGGCTTCCAGTTGTCGAAAGCTGAAGCGCGCCGATGCTTTGCGCATCAAGTTCTGTCGGTCGCCATAAATACGGGCACCGGTCATGGCTTGCGCTAGGTTATGGCCGCGCGTTTCGGCGTACTTTAGTGCAATTAATGGGCGCAGTTGCCACAGTAGCGGATTCACTACCGCCAAGGCTTGCTCGCCCTCGTCACGCAAACCTTGCAGGATGCGCGCGGCACGGGCACTGTCGCCCAGCAATACGGACTCACCCAGTTGAAACGCATCGAAACGCGATACGTTCAGCACACTGGATACGATCTCATCATGCCCCAGCTTACCCGCTGGGTAGAGCAGGCCAAGCTTCTGGATTTCCTGATGGGCGGCCAGCAGATTGCCTTCTACTTGCTGTGCCATGAAAGAAAGCGAAGCAGGCTCCGCGCTTTGTTGTTGCAACGCTAGTCGCTTGGCAATCCATTGTGGTAGATATTCCGGCGCGATTTCCTTAAGCTGTATAACGACCGCCGATTGTTGTAGGGCATTCCACCAGCTGCTATTTCTGGCATCCCGATCCAGCTCTGGCAGCAGGATGATGGAGGTGACGTCCTGAAAAGGCGATTGCGCCAGCTCGCTCAGTATCTTGCCGCCATCCGCACCGGGCTTGCCGTTTGGAATGCTGATTTCCAGGATACGCTTGGATGAGAAGAGCGAGATTGCTTGGCCGAATTGCAGCACTTGTTGCCAGTTGAAGTTGCGCTCTGCGATATAGTTGGTCCGTTCTTCTGCACCTGCCTTGCGCGCTGCAGCACGAATACTGTCCAGGCTTTCGGTTTTCGCCAGCGGCTCATCACCCACCAGCACGTAAACCGGCGCAAGTGTGGCAGCTAAATGTTGTGCTAACTGCGCAGACTCTAGACGCATGATTTATTTCCTGATGGCTGACAGTCTGCGCATAAGATTATTCAGTACGTCTTTTTGCATGTTCTCGTTCAACTGCTTTTCCTCTGCCTGTTTGGCGAGCAATTGCGAATCTTCATAGGAAAAATCCCTTCTGGCCTCAATGGTTTGTGGCGCGCTCCATAGCTCATTACCCGCCAAGCGTGTGCGGTAGTGAATACGGTAGTACAGCTCATATTCACGTACTACGCCTCTGCCACTTAACGACATGATGCGCTTTTCGCTTTCCTCGCCAATCAGTTCCAACTGCAGCTCCGCATCTTCGGCACTCTTGAGTATCTTCACGTCGTTGTTTTTGAGCGTGCGGTCTAAGCGTTTTGAAATGACTAAAGTGCTTCCCTGAATGTGGATGCTCTTGAAGGGAACATCCGTTGCACCGCGCAGGTGAAAGCCGCACGCAGCAAGGCTGAGCAGGCATATCAGCAGCGCGAATCGCAAGCTTTTTGTAAGCATTAAATCACCACGTTAATCAGTTTGTTGGGCACCACGATCACCTTTTTGACCGCCGCATCGCCGACAAATTTCTGCACGTTCGGGTGCGTCAGTGCAAGCTGTTCGATAGCGGCCTTGTCCAGCGTCTTAGCAACCTGAATACTACCACGCAACTTACCGTTCACTTGCACCACCATCTCAATCTCATCGGTTTCCATGGCGGTCTTGTCAGCTTCCGGCCAGCCAGCTTTCAAGATGTCATCACCAAAACCAAGCTCCTTCCATAGCGCTTGCGTGATATGCGGTGCGATAGGCGAGAGCAAGCGTAGCAGGATGGAAAAGCCCTCAAAAGCGACGGCTTGCCAGCCGGTTTCAGCCTCTTTTTGCAGTTTTTCCAACGCATTCAGCATTTTCATACAGGCAGAAGCCACCGTGTTGAACTGTTGCTTGCCCAAGTCGTGGTTGGCTTGCTGCAATGTAACATGGATTTCACGGCGTACATTGGCCAGATTCGTGGCAAGCTTGGAAGGCAAGTTGGATGCGGCTTCTGAGGCAAGTGCATAGCCAAAATTCCAGACGCGTTTAAGGAAGCGGTGTGAGCCGTCCACGCCGCTGTCCGACCATTCCAGCGTCTGTTCCGGCGGCGCCGCAAACATCATGAAGAAACGTGCGGTATCTGCGCCGTATTGTTCGATCAACGCTTGTGGGTCTACACCGTTGCGCTTGGATTTCGACATGGTGCCCATGCCCTGGAAATCAACAGGCAAGCCATCTTTCAGCGCTTTTGCACCAGTAACTTTGCCGCTTTCGTCGTGCAGCAATTCCACTTCTTCCGGTGCAAAATACTCGATGCCGCCTTTGTCGGTGCGGCGCGAGAAAATGTGATTCAGCACCATGCCCTGCGTCAGCAGGTTGGCAAATGGCTCGTCGTAATTGACCAGCTTCAAGTCGCGCATCACCTTGCTCCAGAAGCGCGAATACAGCAGGTGCAAAATGGCGTGCTCGATACCGCCGATGTATTGGTCGACAGGCATCCAGGCGGAGGTTTCCGCATCTACCATGGCGTCGTTACTGAAACCGGAGGCATAGCGCGCGTAGTACCAACTGGAATCCACGAAGGTATCCATGGTGTCGGTCTCGCGCTTGGCGGGCTTGCCGCATTTTGGGCAGGCGCAATGCACAAAGCTTTCCAGCTTGTTCAGCGGGTTGCCGGAACCATCCGGCACACAGTCTTCCGGCAGTTTGACGGGTAAATCTTTGTCCGGCACGGGCACGTCACCGCAGCTATCGCAATGGATAATCGGAATCGGACAACCCCAGTAGCGCTGACGCGAAACGCCCCAATCGCGCAGGCGCCAGTTGATTTGTTTTTCACCTAAATTCTTGGCACTTAAATCTGCAGCGATGGCGTTGACTGCAGTTTCATAATTCAGGCCGTCGTATTTGCCAGAGTGGATGCAAACACCTTTGGTTTTATCTGCATACCATTCGCTCCAGGTCGTATCGGTAAAGGCTTCCGAGGCAATATTGATGACTTGCTTGATCGCCAAATTGTATTTTTTCGCAAACCCAAAATCGCGCTCGTCATGCGCTGGCACCGCCATCACCGCGCCTTCGCCGTAGGTCATCAGCACATAGTTGCCGACCCACACAGGCACTTGTTCGCCGGTCAACGGGTGCGTGACTTTCAGGCCGGTGTCCATACCTTCCTTTTCCATGGTCGCCATGTCGGCTTCCATCACCGAGCCTTGCTTACACTTGTCGATAAAGGCTTGCAGTTTGGAATTGCCTTGTGCGGCACGCGTGGCGAGCGGATGCTCGGCCGCCACCGCGCAGAAAGTCACGCCCATAATCGTATCGGCGCGGGTGGTGAAGACCCACAGTTTACCGTCGTCAATCAGTTGCCCATCACCATTTTTAACAGTGTGTGTAAACGCAAACCGTACGCCGACGCTTTTGCCAATCCAGTTGGCTTGCATGGTTTTGACGCGCTCTGGCCAGCCAGGGAGCTTATCAAGGTCATCCAGCAATTGCTGTGCGTAGCCGGTGATGTTGAGGTAATAGCCGGGAATTTCACGCTTCTCAACTAATGCTCCCGTCCGCCAGCCACGGCCGTCAATCACTTGTTCGTTGGCGAGTACGGTTTGGTCAACGGGATCCCAGTTCACGACCTGCGTTTTTTTGTAGGCAATGCCTTTTTCCAGCATGCGCAAAAACAGCCACTGGTTCCATTTGTAGTATTCCGGCTGGCAGGTCGCCAGTTCGCGTTTCCAATCAATCGCAAAGCCGAGACTTTGCAATTGCTTCTTCATGTAGGCGATGTTGTCATACGTCCATTTGGCAGGCGGTACCTTGTTCTGGATAGCGGCATTCTCGGCAGGCAGGCCGAACGCGTCCCAACCCATCGGCTGCAGCACGTTGTATCCGCGCATTTTGTGATAACGGCTCAGTACGTCGCCAATGGTGTAATTGCGTACATGTCCCATATGCAGCTTGCCGCTGGGATAGGGGAACATGCTCAGGCAATAGTACTTGGGTTTGTCCGTGCTGTATGTGGCAGTAAAGGCGCTGCTATTTCCCCAATGGGTTTGAGCTTCTTGTTCGACCTGCTTGAATGGATATTGCTGCTGCATGAATAATGCTTACTTAAGTAAATTGAGAATATTGTTTTTAATGGCGTCCATCTCGCCAAGCCCATTCACTTTCACGTGCTTGGGTGCGCCTGCTGCGCCGCTCTTGGCCCAGTTGGAATAGTAATCCACCAGCGGCTTGGTTTGGCTGTGATACACTTCCAGCCGTTTTTTCACGGTTTCTTCTTTGTCGTCTTCGCGCTGCACCAGGTCTTCGCCGGTCACATCATCTTTCCCAGCCACTTTGGGCGGGTTAAATTTGATGTGATAAGTACGCCCGCTTGCAGGGTGGCTGCGGCGACCGCTCATGCGTTCGATAATCGCGGAATCCGGCACATCGATTTCTACAACATAATCAATCGTCACACCCGCTTCTTTCATTGCGTCTGCTTGCGGAATAGTGCGCGGAAAACCATCGAACAGAAAGCCATTTGCACAATCTGCTTCTTTGATGCGCTCTTTTACTAGGCCGATAATCACCGCATCCGGTACCAGGCCGCCGCTATCCATATAGCTTTTGGCTTCCAGCCCTAGTGGTGTGCCCGCTTTTACTGCGGCACGCAGCATGTCGCCGGTGGAAATCTGTGGGATATTGAAATGTTCTTTGATAAAGGTCGCCTGTGTGCCTTTGCCTGCACCTGGCGCGCCAAGTAAAATGATACGCATGAAAGCCTCCCCTCGTAAACCTACCATTATAACAGCGAGAGTAAAAACATAGCGCGTGTCTGCTTGCGATGCCTACAAGTTAATTATATGGCCCAAATGGGCTAATCACATTTTTGATTTTGAGTGCGCTATACCTGAACGGGCTATTGTTAGATTGGCTCGAGTAGTTAGAATCGTGCCTAAAGTTATACCAAATAGATTATTTATAACTAATTTAATGAATCACAAGGGAATATGATGAAAAAGTTGATAGTAGGCATGTTGGCGGTTGGATTTTCGCTGGTTGCAAATGCTGATCCTGTGCAGCTGAAATTCGATGGCATCAATACTGCGACGGCAACCAAGGTAAAGATTAATGGTACGACGCAGAATGTGTATGTCGGCAGCTACAATCTAGTGGAAAAAATCGGTTCAGATACGCAGTCGCTAGTGGGTTTCTGTGTGGATCCGTTTGAATGGGCGAGCAGCAGCTTTACCGCTTATGATAAATCTCCGCTGGATGCGACAGATTTTAAAACATCCGCAGGTGTAGTGCGTGCCGATGGCGCAGCGCGGATGAGCAATGTGCAAAAGCTTTACGATAACGCGTATGCTACATTAGGCTCTGATACCAAGAAAACAGCTGGTTTCCATTTGGCGTTATGGGAAGTTTTCAATGACAATACTGATTTGGGTTCAGGGGCTGTAAAAACGGTTTATGGTACGGACGCAACCGTTAAAAGCTGGGCGCAGACATTTTTGGATGAGTTGACCGGCTGGAGTGTCAAAAATCTTTACTCTTTGACGATGTATGCAAGTATTGGACACTGGACCGGTCTAGAGTGGTGTAGAGAGTGGAAACCGGGTAAGCAGGACTTCTTGGTGGCGAAGCTGAATCCGCCAACAGAAGTGCCGTTGCCAGCAGCACTGCCAATGCTGATCTCCGGCTTGCTGGGTTTGGGCTTGATGGGTAGTCGCCGCAAGGTTTAAGTGGATTGATGACGTGCCAGATAATTGGTGATCGTCACATAATCTTCTACAGATAGGTTCTCGGCACGCAGCTGAGAACCTATTTTTATTTGTGCGAAATCTTCATCGCTCATAAAAGGCTTCAGCGTGTTGCGGATAGTTTTGCGGCGTTGTGAGAAAGCAGCCTGGACTACTTTGTCAAACAAGCCTTTATCCGTTGCAGCGTAGGGTGGTTTAGCGTATGGTACACAGCGCACAAAGGCGGACTCGACTTTGGGTGCAGGGTCAAAAGCTTCTGCAGGTACAGTGAGTAAGTACTCCATCCGCAAATGGTATTGCAGCATCACAGAAAGTCGGCCATACTCGGACGTCGAAGGTCTTGCGACCATACGCTCGACCACTTCCTTTTGTAGCATGAAATGCATATCCGCGATATGGTCTAATTGCTCTAGCAGGTGAAATAAAATGGGGCTTGAGATATTGTACGGCAGATTGCCAACTACTCTTAGCGGACTGCCAAGTTTGGAAAAGTCAAACTTCAACACATCCGAGTTGTGAATGGTAATTTTGTCCGTCGGGTAGGTTTGCTGCATCCACTGGATAATATCGCGGTCAATTTCCACCGCATGCAAATGATTGAGCTGCGTCATCAGCGGTTGTGTGAGCGCTCCTAGCCCAGGGCCAATTTCTACCATCAAGTCTTCTACTCGGGGGTTGATGGCATTGACGAGGGATTGGATGATGCTTGGGTCAATAAGGAAATTCTGACCAAACTTTTTTTTGGCAATGTGCCTCATGCTTGTCTACGCCTGGCCAAATCGGTAGCCAACGCAACAGCCGTAAACAAGCTTGCTGCATCAGCTCTTCCAGAGCCTGCTATATCTATTGCGGTGCCGTGGTCTACTGACGTACGGATAATGGGTAAGCCTAGGGTGATGTTGACGCCTTGACCGAAGCTGGCATGTTTGAGTACCGGCAAACCTTGGTCGTGATACATCGCCAGGAACGCGTCGGTGATTTTCAGGTTTTTTTCTGAGAACATGGTGTCGGCTGGGAGTGCGCCAGTCAGCCGGAATCCCTCTTGGCGCAGTTTATCCAGTACCGGATTGATAGTTTCAATCTCCTCACGCCCCAGATAGCCATTTTCCCCGGCATGCGGGTTCAGTCCGGCGACCATGATGTGTGGATCGCGGATGCCAAATTTATCAACCAAATCCTGATGCAGAACACGCAACGTTTTTTCCAACGAGGATGTGGTGATGGCAGCTGGCACTTCTGCTAGCGGCAAATGCGTTGTTACCAGTGCGACCCGCATGCCGCCGCCAATTAGCATCATTACTACCTGCAGGATCTTGCACAATTCGGCTAGGAATTCCGTGTGTCCGGTGAATGATATCCCTGCATCATTGATAATGCCTTTATGAATAGGTGCAGTTACCATGGCATCAAATTCGCCGCTCAGGCAGCCTTCCGTGGCGCGGGATAATATCTCCAGCACATATCGGCTATTGCGGTGATTTAGCTTGCCCGCTTGTACTTGGGTTGCAGTGGGGATATGCAGCACACTCACCGGCGCATCTATGTCAGTTGCGTAATCCGGCAGGTTAAAGTTGCCCCCCAGTTCCTGAGCGCGCCGCATCAGCATATTCTTGTCGCCAATCAGCGTGATGCGGGCATCAAAATGTGGTTTTGCGAGTTGTATGCAGATGTCCGGACCGATGCCAGCGGGCTCTCCGGTGGTGACAACAATGTGAGGAGGTTTTCTGGTCAAGGTCAGCTATTTAGAATTTATCTTCCAGACGCAATTCGACATAGGCCTTGTCACGCAGTTCGCGTATCCAGTCCTCGTAGGCTTCTTCGGATTTGCGGGCGCGGATTTCCTGACGTGCTTTCAGGCGTGTTGCTTCTTTCGTCATATCTTGTTTGCGACGCTCCAGCACTTGGATGATATGCCAGCCGAAAGGGGTCAGCACTGGCGCACTCATTTCGCCAACAGCTAGGTCGTTCATGGCCTTTTCAAAAGGCGGCACGGTATCACCTGGGTTGACCCAGCCCAAGTCACCACCATTGCCGGCGGTACCATCTTCCGAGTACTGGCGCGCCATATCCTCGAATTTGGTACCATGTTCAATGCGCTCCTTGATGGTGTCCATTTTGTGTTTGGCTTCTTTTTCTGATATGACTTCACTGAGTTTGATCAGAATATGTCTCGCATGAGTTTGTTCCACCACCAATGTGGAAACGCCGCCACGTTTTCCGGTTAATTTGAGAATATGGAAGCCATTGGGACTGCGCACAGGTTTTGCAAGATCGCCAGCTTGGAGATCCTGTAATTGTTCCAGAAAAAGCGCGGGGAGCTGGGATGCGCTCTTCCAGCCCAGGTTGCCACCTTCCAGCGCATTGGGGGCGTCCGACATGCTGGCGGATACTTGCTCGAAAGGGACGCCATTCTGTAGTTGTTTAATCGCACCCTCAACTTTGGCTCTGGCTTTTTCCAAGTCTTCCGGGCTGGCGTCTTCCGGTGTGCGAATCAGGATATGAGAGATTTGCAGCTCGGTTTGATCGTCCTTGTTGTTTGCCTGTGTCGTGAGGTAGTTGTCTATTTCACCGTCTGATACGTTAATGCGGTTTTCTACTTCCCTTTCACGTAATCTGGAAATTGTGATCTGGTTGCGGATGTCTTCTCGGAATTTGCGGAACCCGATACCTTCTTTTGCAAGCTCTGCCTTGAACTCTTCTACTCCCAGCTGATTCTGCGCAGCGATGCGCTCGATGGTTTTATCCAGTTGGCCATCATCTACCTTTAATCCTGTCTGTGCGGCAAATTGCAATTGCAAGCTGTCGACGATCAGGCGTTCCAGCACTTGTTTTTCCAGGATATCTTGTGGGGGAAGCTGAACGCCTTGCTTTGTGAGCTGAGCCATAACTGTCTTTGTGCGATCCGCCAGTTCTTGCTCGGTAATGACGCCTTGGTCGACTATCGCAATGATGCGGTCCATTTTGACGACATCGTTAGTGTTTTCGGCGATGGCGCTAGCTGCAAAAGCTGCTGAAAAAACTGCTAAGATAAATAAAAAGAGTCTGGTAGTGTGTTTCATCGGTAAAAGTTTTGTTGCCTGTAATTGTTCGGTATCTCGCTGCTGCTTAAATAGCCTGGAATATCACGCCTGAGCAAATTGAGCGGGTTGGAGCCAATGGATGCCAGGCCACCTAGTTCCAGTTGGAAGAATAGACCATAGTTTGCCTGTGCAGTTGCAGTTTCTACGCGCTGAATAACTGCTCGCGCCTGCCAACAGCCTGCGTCATATTCTAGTCCGGCCAAGCTTTCGACTAGCGCCTTTTCGCGAATGGAGTAATTTAAACGCCCTACGCCATACCAGCCACGGCTTAGTGGCCATTGGCTGGAAATGTTGACTTGCTCAAGCAAACCCTGAGTGTAGCGATAGGCGAAGTTTAATAATTTACCAGGTTCCGGATTATAGCGTGTTAGTACATTGGTGCGCACCATCCCAAAATCATCTGTGTTGTATTGCCAGAAAGCATCTAGGTTCCATTTGTTGGACAGGCGTGCGGTCATGCCGGCGATGATGTCCGAGGAATTGTCATTGGTGGCTTTACCGCCTGGCAGGGTAATTTTTTGGTCGTCAAAGTAATAGCGCTGTCCAATAGTTGCGGAGAAGCGTTCGATGCCACTGTCGCTGTCGACCATACGCGAGGTTAATGCCAAGCTTAACTGATTGGCATTGTTAATACGGTCGTGGCCAGTGAATTGATTCTCGGTAAACAAGGTGGTGAGGTTCAAGTCCGCAAGCGCAGAGTCAAAGACAGGGATCAGATCCTGTTCTTTATGTGGGATATACACATAAAATAAGCGGGGCTCAATGGTTTGCGTGTAATTATTTTTAACGATTTTTACATCGCGCTCAAAGTACACACCACTATCCACACTGAAGACTGATAGTGTACGAGAATCGTTATTATTGCTGATGGCTTGCCCGTTAACGACATAGTTATTGTCGTTCAAGCTGTAATGGGTGTGATGGACGCCGAGTTTTGGTTTAATAAAGCCATAAGCGCTTTCCAGAGGCAGGCTGACACTGGGGTATAGGGTAAGACGGCTGCCGGTAGCCGCTGTAGGTGCTTTGTTGTTACGGTCAAAATAGGTCCATTGGGAAAAGAGTTCGCTTTCGAAAATGCGGCCCTGCCGATTCGCAGTAAGCGTAAGCTGCGGCAATCGCTCATAAGGGTAGTTGGTGTCATCCAGGGTCTGGTATTTTTGCATCAGGCCATTGAATCGCCAGACGTCGCCTGTATAGTCTACCCGGCCTTCTTGCGGCAGATTCACGCGGCTGGTGCTAATGATGCGGGTGGACATCTCCGAGAAGTATTGGTCATCCGATACCTTTTCAATGTTGTAGCCTGCAGACCAGCCGGATCCCAGGTTATGGCTATGGCTGACGTTAGCGTAGTAGCGCTGTTCACCGCTTAGGCTGTCACTGTTTAGGTATTCGACGCTATCTATACCGGAATAGGTTTCACCCAGATACCGGAACTCGCCCTGCATCTGGAGGCCGCGTTTGCTCAGGTAGCGTGCGCCTACGGTGGCATCCATATCTGGCGCGATATTGATGTAGTAGGGAATCAGTGTTTCAAAACCGCTGCGGCTGGTGGTGCCAACGATAGGCGCCAGGAAGCCGGATTTGCGTTCGTTATTGAAAGAGAAGCTCAGCCAGGGCGTATACAGCAGAGGGATGCCTTTGAATTCCACATAGGCGTTCTTGGCTGTGCCGGATTCTGTATAGTCATTTAGCTCAATGTCGCTGGCCTTGATATACCAATCGTCCACACCGGGTTCGCAGGTGGTGTAGCGTGCGCCCAGCAGGCGCTTTTTGTCTTCTCCTTCAAACAGAACGGCTTTGGCATCGCCACGGGAGGAGTTGAAGCGAGGGTCTAGTGACGACTGGCCGATTGGTCGGGCGGTTTCGCGGTAGCTGTCCTGGTACAGTCTGGGGTTGTCCGTAAGTGTGGTTTGGCTGTTGAGTAGTTTGGATTGGGTGTAGACCGTGGGGTCGTTGCGTGGTTTGCTTTCTTCCTGCTTAAGCGGCTTGTTCAGGGTGATGCTGGCATCACGCATCTCGCCGATACTTTCTGATAAGCGCATTTTGAGTGCAGGACCTTTGACCTCGCTATCACCAGAATCAATGCGCACATTGCCGTTTACTTGCAGTTCATCGTTTTCTATATCATATTCTATCGTGTCGCCATAAATGGCTTGATTGTCTTCACGAATCACGGCATTGCCTTCGGCGCGCATTTTTCGGTCAAGGTACAAATGCAGCTTGTCGCCTTCGATCTCAATAGCGCCGGGTTGCGCTTCCGGCTGGATAGTTTCCGGCACCTTGGAAAGCTCTAAGGTCATGGTTTCGGCCTGTGCAGCATGGATTGCACCCAAGCAAAGCAGGGCAAAAAGAGCCGCTGCACGAAAATTGATGAAATGAGCCAGTTTCAATGAAAGAACCACATTCTTAGAATACAAAAGCGCGCTTTCATGTGAGGATTCCCTACGTTTTCAGCGCGAGTGTTAAAATCGCATAAAAGCGCGTTTTAATCAATCAAAAATTAGGTTTTCAGCAAGGTAAGAAGGATAGTGGTGGATAGAAAATTACAACTCGAGGTATGGTTAAAACAGGTATTGCCAGGCCAATCATTCACGCTCACCATCGCATCGGCGGATGCGAGCTTCAGGCACTATTTCCGCGTGCATCTGGCAGACAAGACGCTCATCGCCATGGACGCCCCGCCGCCACAGGAGGATTGCCGCCCGTTCGTGCGCATCGCCCGCCTGTTGCTGGATGCCGGCCTGAATGTGCCGAAAATTATTGCGGAAGAGGTGGAGCAGGGATTTTTGCTGCTGAGCGATTTGGGCGACACCACCTACCTTTCGCAATTGAATCAGGATAATGCTTCTAAACTCTATGGCGATGCCGCAGATGCGCTCATCAAGCTGCAGCTGGCTTCAAAACCGGATGTGCTGCCACCGTATGACGAAGCATTACTAACAAGAGAGTTGAATCTTTTCCCTGACTGGTACATCAGCAAGCATTTGGGCATTGCCCTGGAAGCCAAGCAGGACGCGGCACTTCGGGCAGTGTTCGAGACGCTGAACAAGAACATTTTGGCGCAAGGGCAAGTCTATGTGCATCGAGATTACCACTCGCGCAATCTGATGGTATGCGACGAAGTGCAAGGCGGCAACCCCGGCGTGCTGGATTTTCAGGATGCCGTGTATGGCGCGGTTACTTACGATTTGGTTTCCCTGCTCAAAGACGCGTACATCAGCTGGGATGAAGAGCAGATTATCGACTGGACCGTGCGCTATTGGGAAAAAGCGCGTAAGGCAGGGTTGCCCGTGCCGCCGGATTTCGGCGATTTCTACCGCGATTTTGAATGGATGGGCGCGCAGCGCCACATCAAGGTGCTGGGTATCTTTGCTCGCTTGTATCATCGTGATGGCAAAGACGGTTACCTGAAAGACATGCCGTTGGTGATGGAATATCTGCGCAAGGTGTGTGAACGTTATGTGGAGTTGCGTCCGTTGCTACGCTTGCTGGATGCGTTGGGTGGCAAAGTGCCACGGCCTAAGTATGTTGTTTAGGCTATGGTACCAATTTTACAGAAACGATTTTTATGGGATGAGGCGCAAGGCGCCGCGGAGCGAATGACGAAGACATATGTTGGTTATAGGCGAGGAATGAGCGAGCACGCAACGCAGCGAATCGCCCATAAAAATAGTTTATGAAGGCAATGATTCTAGCTGCTGGACGCGGCGAGCGAATGCGTCCGCTTACCGACCACACACCAAAACCTTTGCTTAAAGTGGGTGGAAAACCGCTCATTGTCTGGCATCTGGAACGCCTGGCGAAAGCCGGATTTAAAGAAATCGTCATCAACCACGCACATCTAGGGCAGCAAATCGAGGATGCGCTGGGCGACGGCACGCAATGGGGCATTTCCATTCAATACAGCCCGGAAAAGGTGGCGTTGGAAACGGCCGGTGGTATTGCCAATGCTTTGCATTTGCTGACAGATAATGGTGAAAGCGATGCCCCGTTTCTAGTGGTCAACGGCGATATTTATACCGATTTTGACTTTAAGGCCATTGCCCTGCAGGCCAATATCCATGAGGCTTCCAGCCTTGCCAATTTAGTGCTGATTGATAACCCGCCACAACACCCGCAAGGCGATTTCGCCATCGAAAACGGTTTACTCAAAAACATGGGCGAACGCATGCTCACCTTCTCCGGTATCGGCGTATATCACCCCAGTTTGTTTGCGGAAATTACCAGAGGCGAGGCTGCAAAACTCGCGCCTTTATTGCGCAAAGCGATTGACAACAACGCGGCCAGTGCCCAGTATTACCCAGGCGTTTGGCACGATATTGGTACGCCGGAGCGATTAAAACAATTG
>OEOE01000069.1_pt1 | contig 16000 bp, 14 predicted proteins | sample 1539681 | NCBI WGS metagenome assembly OEOE01 (sample SAMEA3611561, study PRJEB22512) | activated sludge metagenome | biome: Urban; feature: Wastewater Treatment Plant; material: Activated Sludge | place: Slovenia | collected 2012-09-24
GCATGTCAAAATCAGAACAAGCCGAGCTGCCCAATCTGTCGCACTATTGGGTGCCGTTTACCGCCAATCGGCAATTCAAAGCCATGCCGCGCCTATTCAAAGCGGCCAAGGGTAATTACTACACGTCTATGGATGGCCGGCAAATACTAGATGGCACGGCAGGCCTGTGGTGCGTGCCGGCGGGACATGGACGCGAAGAAATTGCGGTGGCCGTAGCCAATCAACTACGCACGCTGGATTACGCACCGGCGTTCCAATCGAGCCATCCGCTCGCGTTTGAAGCCGCCACCCGTCTGGCAGCCTATATGCCCACTGGTTTAGATCGGATATTCTTCACCAATTCCGGTTCGGAATCTGCCGATACTGCGCTTAAAATCGCGCTGGCCTATCATCGTGTAGCAGGCAACCCGTTGCGAAACAAGTTGATTGGCCGTGAGCGCGGCTACCACGGCGTCAATTTCGGCGGCATTTCGGTAGGTGGTATCGCAGGCAACCGCAAGGCATTTGGCAATGCGCTCAGCGGCGTTGACCATATTCGCCATCCGCTGGATATCGCTAAAAACGCGTTTACCAAAGGCGTCCCACCAGATGGCGGTGTTGCGCTGGCGAATGAGTTTGAGCAGCGCATGCTGACTTTGCATGACCCTTCTACGATTGCCGCACTCATTGTGGAACCCATGCAAGGCTCGGCGGGCGTGATTGTACCGCCGGCCGGCTACCTGAAACGCTTACGGGAAATCTGCACCAGACACGGCATTTTGCTGATTTTTGACGAAGTTATTACCGGCTTCGGCAGACTGGGCGCCAAGTTTGGCGCGGATTATTTTGACGTCATCCCCGACATGCTCACCTGCGCCAAAGGCCTCACAAATGGCGTCGTGCCGATGGGTGCGGTAGCGGTGAAACGCGAAATCTACGATGCGTTTATGCAAAACTCGGCTGCTGGCGCAATCGAACTGCCGCATGGCTACACTTACAGCGCCATCCCCATTGCCTGCGCGGCGGTAATCGCCACGCAGGATATTTTTGCCGCAGAAAAACTGGAAGCGCGTGCAGCGGGTTTAAGCACTTACCTCGAATCAGCCGCGCACAGACTGAAAGGCTTGCCAATGATGAAAGATATCCGCAATATCGGCCTGGTGGCAGGCATTGAGTTTGAGGCAAAGGCAGGCGCTTCTGCTTTTGCCGTATATTTGAAATGCTATGAACTCGGCCTGCACGTGCGCTACACGGGCGATATCATTGCCATCTCGCCGCCGCTCACCATCGAAAAACATGAGATTGATCGCATCTTTAACACGCTCGCGGATGCAATTAAATACGTGGCTTCGCAAGGTGAGGCTGGGCTGGATGTCAGCCGTTATCTTAAAAACGAACAACAATGGGCATTGCATCAGCAACATACCATTTAACAAGCAATGAGGAATTCAGCATGAAAACAATCGGTCATTATATTAATGGTAAGCATGTCGCCGGCGCGGGCAAAAGATTAGGCGATGTCTATAACCCTGCCACTGGCTCCGTGCAGGCGCAAATTACTTTTGCAACCGCTGAAGAAACAAGCGCAGCGATCAACGCGGCCCAAGCCGCCTTCCCTGCCTGGGCTGCTACGCCCGTGCTAAGACGCGCGCGCATCATGTTCAAGTTCAAAGCCTTACTGGATGAACACGCCAACGATTTAGCCAAGGCCATTTCACTGGAGCACGGCAAAACCATTTCTGATGCACGTGGCGAGGTGACGCGCGGCATCGAAGTGGTCGAGTTTGCTTGCGGCGCGCCGCATTTAACAAAAGGCGACTTTAACGACCAGGTCGGCACCGGCATCGATACCTACAGCATGCACCAACCGCTGGGCGTGGTTGCGGGCATCACACCGTTCAACTTTCCCGTCATGGTGCCATTGTGGATGATCCCCATGGCGTTGGCGGCTGGCAATACGTTTGTGCTGAAACCTTCGGAAAAAACGCCGGGTGCAAGTTTGATGCTGGCGGATTTATTGGCTGAAGCCGGCCTGCCAGCAGGTGTATTTAACTTGATCAATGGCGACAAAGAAGCCGTGGATGTGCTGCTGACTGACAAACGCGTGCAAGCCATCAGCTTTGTAGGCTCTACTCCGGTAGCTGAATACATTTACAGCACTGGCACCAAAAATGGCAAACGTGTACAGGCGCTGGGCGGCGCAAAAAATCATCTGGTGGTGATGCCGGATGCAGACTTAGACCAGGCCGCCGACGCCCTCATTGGCGCGGGTTACGGCTCTGCAGGCGAGCGCTGTATGGCCATTTCCGTAGCAGTGGCGGTGGGTGATATTGCCGATCAATTAGTAGAAAAAATCACTGAAAAAGCAAAAAATATCACCATCGACCAAGGCTTGAACGAGAAAGCCGACATGGGGCCCTTAGTCACGCCGCAGCATTTTGCAAAAGTAAAAAGCTATGTTGATTTAGGCGTAACCGAAGGCGCAAAGCTGGTTCTGGACGGCCGGGGCTACAGCCACAAAGGCCATGAAAAGGGCTTCTTCCTGGCACCGTGTCTGTTCGATCATGTGACCAAAGATATGCGCATTTACAAAGAGGAGATTTTTGGTCCTGTGCTCTGCGTAGTACGTGCTAAAACTTTTGAAGAGGCGCTACAACTGGTCAACGATCATGAATTTGGTAACGGTACCGCCATTTTCACGCGTGATGGCGAAGCCGCGCGCGAGTTCACCAGCCGCGTACAGGCCGGCATGGTAGGTGTGAATGTGGCGATTCCCGTGCCAATCGCCTTCCACAGTTTTGGCGGCTGGAAACGCTCGCTATTTGGCGATCATCACATTTATGGCATGGACGGCGTCCGCTTTTACACGCGTCTTAAAACTACCACCTCGCGCTGGCCAGCCAGTAACAACAATACAGGCACTGAATTCGTCATGCCCACCATGAAATAAATCGGTATACCGCAATAAAGAAAGGGTGCCGAAGCACCCTTTCTTTAATTAAAACTTACAGCTATCAACTACCAGGTACGTTTAATATAAAACGTCAATTTATCTTCGTTTGTATCTCTGCCATCAAAAGTGTTATAAAACAGTTCATTCTTCACGTCAAATGTTGATGTGTAAACTGCACCTGCATTAAACCCTTCGATCGGTTTACCTACACCTGGCAATGAAAAGTTCCTGTTCAAACCAATGGCAAAGTCACCTTGGCTGCCTTGCAGCCCAGGTGTATGTTGGTAACCTACTTTAGCCAAGAAATTTAAATCACCAATTGGCAAAGTATAGTTAAATTTCAGCTCGTTGTAAGTAGCACCTTCAGTATCGCCATTGGTCTTAAGTACGTTAAAGAATTTATCTGTTCTGTTAGCGCCATAATAATCCGTTGGAATGTAATAAAAGGTGTAAGTAAGCCATTTGTAAGACAACGCCGCCGACACTTCAAATGTGTCTTGCTTATGCCCTTGATTTGTAGTGCTAAACGAATTTTCACGATCTGGGTACCAGTAATAATTACCTAAAAAGTTAAGACCGAAACCGTTTTCAAATGTTTTTGCCCAGCCCGCATAAATATCAATTTCCCAGTGATTACCACCAGAAAATCCATCACCATGCCCTGTGAACTCTTTATCGATGTTAGAAAACCAGGTACCTGCATAAAAACCACTGCTGTGTGCATAATCCGCACCGCCTTGTAAAGCCGGGCCATCACTTAGCGCAACACCACGGAACATGTAGTTGCTGTATGCCCCAAGATTGAAAGTGAATGTGTGTGGTGATGCTGGTTCGGCTGAAGCAGCCGGTGTGGCGGCTTCAGCTGCAGGGGCAGCTTCTGCGGCGGCTGGTGCAGCTGCTGGCGCTGCTTCATCCGCGAATGTATAAGCGCTGCTCAATAAAAGTGGTGCCGCACATAATGCGCTCAACACATGACGGTTTAATAACCAACTAATCGTTTTCATAAGACTCCCTTGATTTCCCTTAACAAATAAAAATATTGCAACACTTAAAACTTCAACCTGAACTTGCACCAAATTCGTTCGTAGTTATTTTTAATAGTGGTCATAACTACCTGCGCTAGCATTTTTAGCGCCCTTGAATACACAGTATCAAATAGCCTGCGCATAAACAAGGTAAGTTATATTGAATACAAGATTATTTTAAAGACAACACCGCACTTTTTGCGTTTTTACCACAACATTTCGGCATTTTTACACAAAAAAGCTATGTTATTGATATATATGTTAATTTTGCACTCAATTAGTGCAAAAAATTCCAAAATGGTGCATGGAAATATACATATTGAAGTGGTTCTATGCGAAGCCTAATTAACATTTACAATTGGGTCTGATTATTGATAATTCGACTAGAAGTCTGAAACAAATTTCAATTGATGATGACCATCAACCAATTTAAAGATTGATGTAAAAAATGATTGTTATTTTTGGTCGGGACGGCAAGATTCGAACTTGCGACCCCTTGCACCCCATGCAAGTACGCTACCAGGCTGCGCTACGCCCCGAACCGCGTTGCTGTTGATTTGCAACGAGCGAGCATTATAAATGAAATGACCGGATACGGATTAGATCTGGCGCATTAAAGATAAAACTTTTTTGATTGACGCCGGAATTGACTGCTTTTTAAGCTAAGCTCGCAATAACTGAATGACTTCGCGCAGCCCGTTTTTGAATGCATAAAAATCAAAATCGCTTGTCGATGCTGTTTCACTGTTGGAAACTTGGGCATTCGTCTGAGGCATGACTGCCGGTTCCGTAACTTCTTCCGCACCATCCAGACGATTTCGTGCACCGCTGATAGTGAAGCCTTGCTCATAAAGCAATTCGCGGATTTTGCGGATTAAGAGCACTTCATGATGCTGGTAATAGCGGCGGTTACCACGGCGCTTGACTGGCTTGAGCTGCGTAAATTCCTGCTCCCAATAGCGCAATACATGCGGTTTTACGCCGCACAATTCACTTACCTCACCAATGGTAAAGTACCGCTTGGCGGGGATGGGTGGTAATTGTACTTTTGCGGCGGGATCAAGCATTGTTAATTATTGGCCTTAGCTGGCGTAATGTTCTTCTACTTTGCTTTTTAATTTCTGGCTGGCATGAAATGTCACCACTCGGCGTGCTGTGATCGGGATTTCTTCGCCTGTTTTTGGATTGCGGCCTGGACGCTCGGATTTTTTGCGCAATTCAAAATTGCCAAAACCTGATAACTTCACGCTATCGCCAGTTTCTAAAGCGGTGCGCACTTCCTCAAAAAACGCTTCCACCATATCCTTCGCCTCACGCTTATTTAAGCCGACGTGCTCAAATAATAAATCAGCCAGATCGGCCTTTGTTAATGTCATGCAATTTCCTCCACGAACCTTTATTGCTTGCTCTAAATTAATTTAATACTTAATTACGTAACGATGCGCCGAATTGTTTTTCCAGCAGTTTGAGCAGTTCGGTCATAGCCACTTCTGCTTCTGTATCCAACAAAGTTTTATGAGTATCTTGCATAAGTACAAGAAATGCAAGGCTTTTTTTATTTTCCGCGATGCCTTTTCCCTGGTAAACATCAAATAATTGTATTTGATGCAACAGTGGAATTTTAGCCTCATGCACTGCATTCACAATAGCCTGAACGGGTAAGTCCGCATCGACGACCACGGCAATATCGCGGCGAACAGGCAAGAATTTAGACACTTCCTGGTACTGCGCCACCTTGGTTTGCATGAGCGACGCTACAGCCAACTCGAACAAAACCGTATTTTTAGGCAAGCTGTAATGCTGCTGCCATTTTGGATGCAGCTTGCCCAGCCAGCCTATCGGCTTGCCGTGTAGATAAACTTGGGCAGATTGTCCAGGATGCAAGGCTGGATGAACCTCAGCACGATACTTCGCCTGATTGTGTGTCAAGCTATCTACGATAGCTTTTACATCAAAAAAATCCACGTCACGCGCCTTGTCGCCCCATTGCTCAGGCTGAAACTCGCCGTAGGCCAAGCCTGAAATCTGCGTTTGTTCGCCATAGCTTTGTTTGTCAGCAAAATAACTGGCGCCCATCTCAAATAACATGGCACGCTCTTGCTTACGGTTCAAATTGTAAGTAAGCGCATCCAGCAGCCCGCCCCACAACCCGCTGCGCATCACGCTTAAGTTGCTTGCAATAGGATTCTTGAGCTTGATCGGATTCGCATTCCCCATCAACTCGCGCTCCCAGCGCTCATCCACAAAGCTGTAAGTCACGACCTCCTGATAGCCTTGCGCCTGCAGAACATCTGCTACCCAAGCCTTATTTAACAAGGCTTCCGGAGCATCCAGCATGCGCAATTCAGCGTGGGGCACAATCGCGGTCAGGTGATCATAGCCGTACAGCCTGGCGATTTCTTCGATTAAATCTTCCTCGCGCTCGATGTCGAACCGGTAACTAGGCGCCCGCACCGCATACACGCCGGCATGTTCGCTATTTGCAAAACCTAGCTGCGTAAGCAGTTTCGTGACCGTAGCTTGCGGAATCTGCATGCCCAATACCGAGCATAACCGCGCATAGCGCAGGCTCACCGTGTTACGCACTGGCAATTCAGTGATCGCTTGAGCAATCGCCCCGGCCTTGCCGCCGCAGATCTCCAGAATAAGCGCAGTCGCGCGCTCCATGGCGTTCAGCGTATTGCCAAAATCCACGCCGCGTTCAAAACGATAGGATGAATCTGTGCTTAAGCCCAATCGGCGTGCTTTGCCGGCAATTACATCCGGTGTAAAAAATGCACTTTCTAAAAATACGGCGCTCGTAGTTTCGCTAACCGAAGTCGGCTCGCCGCCCATAACGCCCGCGAGTGCGATGGCGCCACTATTATCGGCAATCACCAGATCATCATTGGCCAGTTTCACTTCGGTGTCATTCAGCAGCTTAAGCGTTTCGCCCGCTTTGGCAAAACGCACTTCAATATAGTCGCCCAACTTGGCCAAGTCAAACGCGTGCATAGGCTGGCCTAGCTCCAGCAGCACGTAATTGGTGATATCGACAATTGCGCTGATACTGCGCACGCCGCTGCGCTCAAGGTTACGCACCATCCAATCGGGCGTTTGGGCTTGCGCATTCACGCCTTCAATTACGCGGCCATAATAGGCCGGGCAGGCTTGCGGCGCATTCACCAGCACTGCCTGCGTACCTTGTGACTCAATTTTCGCAGGTGTGATTTTCGGCAAGGTTAGTGGCGCGCCGGTAATCGCCACCACGTCGCGCGCAATGCCCAAAATACTTAAACAATCGGCACGGTTTGGCGTGAGTTTCAATGTCAACAGATTGTCATTCAGGCTTAAATACTCACGGATATCTTGGCCAACAGTCGCATCTGCAGGCAACTCCAGCAAACCTGATGCTTCTTCCGCCAAACCCAGTTCTTTGGCCGAGCACATCATGCCGAACGATTCCACGCCGCGCACTTTGGCCTCTTTAATGGCAAAGCCGGGCAATTCCGCTCCCACCAAAGCGCATGGCGCTTTCAGGCCAACTCTGGCGTTGCTTGCGCCGCACACAATCTGCAAGGTTTCTTTGCCCACATTCACTTTGCATACCTGCAGGCGATCGGCATCCGGATGTTTTTCCGCTTCGATGATCTCGCCAATCACCACTTTGGTAAATGACTTGGCGACAGGCGCTATTTCTTCTACTTCAAGTCCCGCCATGGTCAGCGCGTGGCTTAGTTCTTCTGAGCTTAAATTTGGGTTAACAAAGGTTCTTAACCAGTTTTCTGAGAATTGCATAAGTGTTTACTTGTTGAATTGCTGCAAAAAGCGCAAATCATTATTAAAAAAGTGACGCAGATCATTGACGCCGTAACGTAACATGGCCAGGCGCTCTACACCCAAGCCAAAAGCGAAGCCGCGGTATTTTTCACTGTCGATATTCACGTGTTTAAACACTTCCGGGTGCACCATGCCGCAGCCGCCAATCTCCAGCCAGCCGCCGTTCCAGCTCATATCCATCTCGGCAGAAGGTTCGGTAAACGGGAAGAATGAAGGACGAAAACGCACGGTCAAATCATCGCGCTCGAAGAATTTTTGCAGAAAATCCTGCACCACGCCTTTTAGGTTGGCAAAGCTGACATTTTCGTCCACCCACAAGCCTTCCACCTGGTGAAACATGGGCGAATGCGTCGCGTCAGAATCCACGCGATACACGCGGCCTGGCGCGATAATCTTGAGTGGAGGTTCTTTATTTTCCATGTAGTGAATTTGTACGGGCGAAGTGTGCGTACGCAATACGTTTGCGTCATCCACATAAAACGTATCGTGCATGGCACGTGCCGGATGATTCTCTGGGATATTCAATGCGGTGAAATTATAGAAATCCGTTTCGATTTCCGGGCCGGTTGCCACCTCAAAACCAATCGAGTGAAACAAGGTTTCAATACGCTGCAGGGTTAACGTGACGGGATGCAAGCCGCCTTGCGATTGCGCGCGTGCGGGCAAGGTGACATCAATCGATTCCTGCGCCAGCTGTTTCACTTGCGCCGCATTTAAAATGGCCTCGCGGTGCGCATTTAAAGCGGCTTCAATCGCCTGCTTGACCACGTTGATAGCGGCACCTGCGGCGGGGCGCTCTTCTGCACTTAGTTTGCCCAGGCCTTTTAACGCTTCGGTCAAGACACCCGTTTTGCCAAAATACTTGGCTTTAGCATTTTCCAGTGCAGGCATATCTTCGCAAGCTGAAAAGTCGGCCTGCGATGCTGCGATTAAGTGATCCAAATTAGCCATGCGTCATTTTAACTTAGTTAAGTGATTGATTGAACATAAAAAAAGAGGCCGCAGCCTCTTTTTTTAATTGGGTAACTTAAGCTGCTAAACCGGTTTTTGCCATTTCTACAAATTTGGCAAATGCGGCTTTATCAAATACAGCCAAGTCCGCTAACACTTTGCGATCCACTTCCACAGCGGCTTTTTTCAAACCATTCATGAAACGGCTGTAAGTCAAACCACACTCACGCGCACCGGCGTTGATACGTGCAATCCACAAGGTGCGGAATTGACGTTTTTTCTGACGGCGGTCACGATATTGATATTGACCCGCTTTCATTACCGCTTGCTTGGCAATGCGGTAAACGTTCTTGCGGCGACCGCGGTAACCTTTGGCAGCGTTTAATACTTTTTTGTGTCTCGCGCGGGCGATGACACCACGTTTTACTCTAGGCATGTCGGTCTCCTTATTGGGTTGGCATCATGGCGCGAACGCGCTTGACGTCGGTTGCAGAGATGATCGCCGTGCCGCGTAGTTTACGCTTTTGCTTGGTGGTCTTTTTGGTGAGAATATGGCGCAAATGTGAATGCGTACGCTTCACCTTGCCATTCCCTAAGAACTTAAAGCGCTTTTTGGCGCTGCTCTTTGTTTTCATTTTTGGCATTTTTTTCTCCTTAAGAGTAGTTAAGAGCGCCTAGGCATGCCATTTCGCCGTATCGCTCGAATAAAACTTTTAACTTGCTGCTACTTTTTCTACTGTTTTCTCAGCAGTTTTTTCTGCCGGTTTTTCCTTAGCCGCTTTCACTGGCACTTTTTTGGCGGGTGCGAGCACCATCACCATTTGCCGGCCTTCCATTTTAGGAAACTGCTCGACCACTGCGTGTTCCTGCAAATCCGCTTCTACACGTTTCAATAAGGCTAACCCAAATTCCTGGTGCGTAATCTCGCGGCCCCTGAAACGCAGCGTAATCTTGGCTTTATCGCCCTCACCCAAAAAGCGGATGATATTACGCAACTTTATATTGTAATCGCCATCATCCGTACCCGGGCGAAACTTGATTTCTTTAATAACAACCTGTTTTTGTTTAAGTTTTTGCTCATGCTGACGTTTGCTTTCAGCATACTTAAACTTACCGTAGTCCATCAACCTGCACACTGGCGGCACTGCATTTGGCGCGATTTCCACCAAATCAATATCGGCTTCTTCTGCTTTTGCAAAGGCTTCTCGTAAACTCACAATGCCTAACGGCTCGCCTTCTATGCCCACCAAACGAACTTCGGGTGCAGTAATATCCCCGTTAATTCGTGTTTCTTTGTCCTGTGCTATTGCTGACTCCTGTTCTGTACTATAAAAAATTAAACCGCGCTAGCCAAAAAAACAGTTTAACCCTTGGCTTCAACTTCTGCTTTCAATCGAGCGATCAGCTCGCTTACTGGCATAGAACCCAGGTCTTCACCTTTTCTGGTACGCACGGCCACATGTCCAGCCTGCATTTCACGCTCACCCGCCACAAGCAGATAAGGCATTTTTTGCATGCTATGTTCGCGTATTTTATAGGTAATCTTCTCATTTCTCAAGTCAAAATCGCATCTGATGCCATTTTTCTTCAAATTTTCAACCACTTGCATCACATAATCGGCCTGATTGTCAGAAATATTCAACACCATCGCCTGCACGGGCGCCAGCCAAAGCGGCATCGCACCGGCGTAGTGTTCAATCAAAATCCCTAAAAAACGCTCCATCGAGCCAACAATGGCACGGTGCAACATGACTGGTCTTTTTCTAGAATTATCTTCAGCCACATATTCTGCGCCCAGGCGTTCCGGCAAGTTCGGGTCGAGCTGTATGGTGCCACATTGCCACAAACGGCCGAGCGAATCTTTGAGCGTAAATTCAATTTTCGGTCCGTAGAATGCGCCTTCGCCCGGTTGATACTCGAACTCCAAGTTGTTGATTTTAAGCGCATTCGCCAGTGAAGTCTCCGCCCTATCCCAATCTGCGTCTGTGCCAATGCGCTTTTCCGGGCGGGTCGATAATTTCACCAGCACATCTTCAAAACCAAAATCACTATACACTTTGTAAAGCATTTTAATGAAATCGGCAACTTCCGCTTCCACTTGCTCTTCGGTACAGAAAATATGCGCGTCGTCCTGTGTAAAGCCGCGCACGCGCATCAAGCCGTGCAGCGCGCCGGATGGCTCATTGCGGTGGCAAGAGCCGAATTCAGCCAATCGCAACGGCAAATCACGGTAGCTATGTAAGGTGCTGTTAAAAATCTGTACATGGCCTGGGCAATTCATCGGCTTTACCGCGTAATCACGGTTTTCTGAAGCCGTGACAAACATGTTGTCGCGGTAGTTCTGCCAGTGGCCGGACTTTTCCCATAAAGTCTTGTCCATCACGGTCGGCGTGCGCACTTCCTGATAATTGTAATCACGAAACATCTGGCGCATGTATTGTTCTACTTCCTGCCAGATGCTCCAGCCGCGCGGATGCCAGAACACCATGCCGGGCGCATCGTCCTGCATATGGAAGTAATCAAGCTGCTTGCCGAGCTTGCGATGATCACGTTTTTCGGCTTCTTCCAGCTGGAATAAATACGCGTCCAGCTCTTCTTTGTTGCGCCAGGCTGTACCGTAAACGCGCTGCAGCATCTCGTTGTTGCTATCGCCGCGCCAGTAGGCACCCGCCAGCTTCATGAGCTTGAACGCTTTTAGCTTACCGGTGCTCGGCACATGCGGACCGCGGCAAAGATCCGTAAAGCGGCCTTCTGTATAGAGCGAAACCTCTTCTCCAGCTGGAATGGAACCAATAATTTCGGCTTTGTAATCCTCACCAATGCTTTTGAAGTAAGCAATCGCCTCATCACGCGGCAATACTTGCCGTGTCACTGGCTCGTCTTTTTTAGCCAACTCCACCATCTTTTTTTCAATGAAGATTAAATCTTCCGGAGTAAAAGGCCGCACATAGGAAAAGTCGTAGTAAAAGCCATTTTCAATCACCGGGCCGATGGTTACTTGTGCATCAGGGAACAGCTCTTTTACCGCATACGCCAATAAATGTGCTGTCGAATGGCGAATAATCTCCAAGCCCTCAGGATTTTTATCGGTAATAATCGCCAAATCGCTATCCGATTCAATCAGATAACTGGTATCCACGAGCTTGCCATTCACCTTGCCCGCCAGCGCTGCCTTGGCAAGGCCCGCACCGATATTCATGGCGACATCGGCCACGGTAACCGGTGCATCAAAGCTGCGTTGAGAGCCGTCTGGCAAGCGAATTACAGGCATGCTATATCCACATTCAAATAAAAATAATAAAAGCCGCTAGATTAACGGCTTTACTTTCAACATTTGGTAGGCAGTAGCAGATTCGAACTGCTGACCTCTTGGATGTCGACCAAGCGCTCTAACCAACTGAGCTAACCGCCTGTATTTTACAATTTTATTGCGAGGCCGAATTTTAGCCTATATACAGTTCGGGCGCAAATCAAGGCTGCAACAACTGCTGATACAAACTGGGGCTGGCATAGCCATCTTGCGGCAAATTTTTTGTAGCTTGATATTGCCGGATGGCGGCTTGCGTTTTAAAACCGGGAAAGCCGTCGGGCGCGCCACAATCAAAACCCAGCTCGTTCAATTTGCCTTGCAGCGCCCACATCTGATTGAAAGTGAGCGCTTCACTTTCGGCCTCCAACCCAGCCATGATGGGCTTATCGCCTACAAACTGATTGGCAAGATGTGCCACCGATAGCGCGTAATTGACCGAGCGATTCCAATCCATAATCACATCGAAATTGCTGAACACCATAAAGGCCGGTCCTTGCCAGCCTTGCGGCAACAGAATCGCAGCATTATCCAGCGCCGGCAATGCGCTGCCATCAATATTAAACACACTCAGTTTCACCCAGTCAGCCACGCTTTTTCTGTTATTGAGTTGCGCCAAACTGTAATCAAAATTTTCGGGCAATTTCACCTCCACCGCTGCTGGCTCATCTTTGTGCCAACCCGTTCTGGCGAGATAGTTCGCGGCTGACGCAAACGCATCCGGCAACGATGTCCAAATGTTGATGCGGCCGTCGCCATCAGCATCCACGCCGTGTTTCAGCATGGTAGAAGGCATAAACTGCATATGCCCCATCGCGCCCGCCCATGAGCCGCGCATGCCCGCGACATTGTTATGGCCAGCATCGACAATGCGCATGGCATCGAGTAACTGGCTGCGGAAAAACTCTGCACGGCGGCCTTCGTACGCCAGCGTCATCAAAGCCGATGGCAGCCCAAATCCGCCCTGGTTTTCACCATAGTGCGTTTCCAGACCCCAGAACGCGACCAGTATTTGTTTTGGCACGCCGTACTGTGTTTCGATGCGGCTTAAAAGCGTTTCGTGCTGTTGCAGCATTGCCCTGCCCTGCGCTATTTTGTCAAGGGTGACGCGCCTGTCAATATAACTTAAAAAGGGAGAGATGAATTCTGGCTGCGCCCGGTCCAGCACAATGACTTGCGGCAAATATTTGGCGTTCTTAAAGGTGCTTTTGATAGTTTTTGGCGAAATACTGTCGGCTTTCGCTTCCGCTTTCAGTTCACTTAACCAAGTATAAAAATGTGTTTTATCAACAGCTTGTGCGCATAAACTGGCAGCAGCCATACAAACAGTCAATATTGTTTTTTTTAGCATATTACTTTTTACTTTAAATTTTGCAGGATCAAGTTTTGCAATATCGGGCTATAGCCCGCTTGATAGTTTGGATATTGTAGCTGAAAGCCCGTTGCGCGCAGGCGCAGATTGCTCAAGCGCTTGCCACCTTGTGCGATTGGCGCTTTGATATTGGAGGTATCGATACCCTGCTGCTTAGCCAGCCAAGCCAGCACCTCGTACTGCTGGGTCGGCATATCGTCTGTGACGATATAACAATCGGCAACTTCATGATTCCTGCTTGCATGCTCAACCAAAAACGCGATGAACCCGGCCGCATCGTCACGATGAACGCGGTTGCTCCAGTGATTTTCTTTTGGCCACCGCGTTAAGTCCTTAGCCATGTTCACCAGGTACAGACGGCTTTCACCATAGACGCCTGAGAGGCGCATGGATGTTGCCTTGCAGGGCATGCCTTTTAACACATTTTCTGCTTCTAAAAGACGCTCGCCACCAAAATCTACAGAGATTGCAGGTGTATTTTCGTCTAAGATTTCTGAGTTGTTTTGACCGTAAACCCGCGTGCTGGAAACGAAAAACACGTGTTGCAGTTGTTGATTCGCCTGCTGTGTCGCGAGTATGTTTTTAAGTCCATCCACATAAATGGCTTTGTAGTTTTCATCAGTTTGGGCGCTGGCCGAGACGCAGTAAATGATAAAGTTCGGGTTGAGTTTTTCGAGTGCAGTTAATGTATCAGGTTGCGTAACGTCGGCTTGAATAGTTTGCATGCCATGCGGCAATTGTAGGCTTCCAAGCCGCAAGCCAATCACCTCGTGGTTTTGTTGCAAGCATGTAGCAATAGCTGAACCTAAATCTCCGCAGCCTACAATTAAAATTTTAGCCATGCTTTTGCAGATATTTCTCGGCAAAAAATAAGGCAATCATCGTTTTGCCATCAGTAATTTCACCATTTTGTATCATGCTTAAACATTGCTCAAACGGCGCTTCAAATATATCCAAGTGCTCGTCGTCATCACGCTGATGCGCCCCAGCGCTCAGTCCACGTGCCAAATAGATATGGATGATTTCATTAGAGTAGCCGATGCAGGGATGCTGATGCCCGAGCTTGACCCAGTCGCTCGCACTGTATCCCGTTTCTTCCAGCAGCTCTCGCTGGCCTGTGATTAAAATATCTTCGCCCGCATCAATTTTACCTGCGGGCAATTCGATAAAGACTTGATGCAAGGCATAGCGAAACTGCTTTTCAAGAACAACATTGCCATTAGGCAATATTGGCACCACCACCACCGCGCCCGGATGGATGACGTACTCACGCTGGCTGGTATTGCCATTGGGCAAGCGCACCTGGTCACGTTTGACCGTAAGCATGCCCCCCGAGGCGATGGTCTGCGAGCTAATGCAATGCTCGCTTAAGTCTATTGGCACAGCATCCTGCCTGATTAAAGCGATGCAACGTTAAAGGTATTGCACTTGTTCACGTCACCTGTGCTTAAGCCCTGATTGAACCAGCGCATGCGCTGTTGCGATGTGCCATGGGTAAAACTATCTGGTACGGCATAGCCTTGCGCTTGCTTCTGCAGCGCATCGTCACCAATCGCCGCCGCCGCAGTCATGGCCTCTTCCACATCTCCCGCTTCCAGTATGCGGTTTGTGCCATCGGCATGATGCGCCCACACGCCTGCATAGCAATCCGCCTGCAGCTCAAGCATCACAGAATACTGGTTCGCCTGCGCTTCGCTGCGCGCACTTTGGCGCGCCTGCTGCACTTTGTCGGATGTACCCATGAGATTTTGAATATGATGCCCGACTTCATGCGCAATCACATAAGCCTGCGCGAAATCACCGGGCGCATGAAAACGGTCTTTCATTTCCTGATAGAAACTGAGGTCGATATATACCTTTTGATCGCCGGGGCAATAGAAGGGCCCCATTGCGGCTTGGCCGGAGCCACAGGCGGTAGGTGTTTGGCCGCTAAACAGCACCAACTTGGGCGCTGGATATTCGTGCCCTGAATTTTGAAATAGCTTGCCCCATGTGTCTTCCGTGCTCCCTAACACCTTTGCTACAAATTTAGCTGCGGGGTCGTCTTGCGGTATGGGTTTAGCCTCAACAGGGGCATTCTGGCTCATGCCCTGGCCGATATTAAGCACGACCGAAGGATCCACACCAAAATACATCGCTACCAAAGCCAGCGCAATGGTTCCGATGCCGATACTGCGTCCGCCAACGGGGGAGCCGCCGCTACCGCGTCTGTCTTCAACATTACTACTTTCACGTTCATCATCTAAGCGCATTTTTAACCTTTTACATTCCCGACATATTTCATTAACAATACATGCTTAATATTAGCTTGAAAGATAAAACAAAAGCGTCTTTTTAGCCAGCACTACTTTAATTAACGTTGAAACATTTTGTTACTTATATTAAATAGTTATTTAATCTCTAGTTTTTAGAATATTTATTTCAAATTCATTGACTTAGCGATTGAAGCTTACCTAAAATGCCACATCTTCTTGATATTCCAACGGATAGACACTATGCCAAAATCGATTGACCGTACACAAACCTTAGCATTTACCCTCTCTGCAATAGCCATCGCAGTCACCAGTAGCGCCGCCCAGGCAGAGGTATATAAA
>OEOE01000070.1_pt1 | contig 15924 bp, 11 predicted proteins | sample 1539681 | NCBI WGS metagenome assembly OEOE01 (sample SAMEA3611561, study PRJEB22512) | activated sludge metagenome | biome: Urban; feature: Wastewater Treatment Plant; material: Activated Sludge | place: Slovenia | collected 2012-09-24
GATGCTCGACTGTATCGTGCGCGAGAAATGGCTGACGGCTAAGGCGGTGGTAGGGTTGTTCCCGGCGGTAGCGGCGGGGGATGATATTCTCGTCTTTGACCCGGCAGGGGAGCAGGGGGGCAGGGGAGCAGGGGAGAAAGAGGCGAGTGGCGGGTGGCGGGTGGCGGGTGGCGACGCGGGAGCGACGGACTCACTGTCCACTGACCACTACCCACTATCTACGATCCACTGTCTACGCCAACAGATGCAACGGCCGCCGGGCCGCCCCAACCTGTCGCTGGCCGATTATATCGCGCCGGTGGAGAGCGGCCTGACCGACACCGTGGGCATGTTCGCCGTTACGGCCGGTGTGGGGCTGGACGCCGTGGTGAGCCGCTATGAGGCCGCCCACGACGACTACAACGCCATCATGGCTAAGGCGCTGGCCGACCGGCTGGCCGAGGCGCTGGCCGAGTGGACCCACGCGCGCGTGCGGCAAGAGTTGTGGGGGTATGCGCCGGATGAGACGCTGGACAACGATGCCCTCATCGCCGAGGCCTATCAAGGGATTCGCCCCGCGCCCGGCTACCCGTCCTGCCCCGACCACACCGAGAAGGGCGAGCTATTCCGCGTATTGGATGCGACGGAGGCGATTGGGCTGCATCTGACCGAGAGTTACGCCATGACACCCACGGCGGCCGTCAGCGGCTACTACTTCGCCCACCCTGAGGCGCGCTACTTCGGCCTGGGCCGCATCGACCGCGACCAGGTGGCCGACTACGCCGAGCGCAAGGGGATGAGCATCGAGACGGTGGAGCGCTGGCTGGCTTCGCAGTTGGGATACTGATCATCCGGCAAACGGCTGGATTGAGAAAGGGGCCCTCCTGAACGGTTCAGGAGGGCCCCTTTTTATGAAGTGGCCTGCAGTGATCCGCGCCATCGCGCGGGCCGTTGCCGGCCCGGATAGGTTACCTCGTTACAACAATGCCGGCGTTGTCCACAAAGCCGCCGTCATCAACTTCGCTTCCATCACTAGTGAAAACCCATGCAGCCCAGACGGTCGGGTCGCCCATCATGCTACCGTATCCCGGAACGCGCTTCAGGTTCATCGAGCCGGACTTCCAGCCGTTGCTGCTGCCGGTGTGCCCGTAGCAATAGAAGTTGGCCCCGTCAGCCGAGGCGCACCACCATAGGTAATCGTAGTTCAATTCCGATTGGTTCCAATACTTGAAGCCGATCTTGGCGTTCTTGGCCCCCACGGTGCTGAACGGACCGTTGACCATCCACGAATCCATGTTATCGGGATAGTATTCTGTCCACGGGTCAATGCCGTCGGCGCAACCGTTGGCCGAAGAACCGCTCCAGAAACCTTTGTAATGGATCCAGTCGTCGTCATCCCAACAAACCTGGCCGCCGGTGGCGCCGTTGTTGTCATAGGTATACCACAAGCCGGTTGGCCATACCCCTTCGAACGTCTCGCGGACCTTGTAGAGAACTTTAGAAGGGGTGATCGTCGGGGACAGCCCGATTTTCTCGGTCGGGGTGGCCGGCATGATGCCGCCTTCCTTCATTCTGTTGACCGTCACACCATCCTTGGCCGGCCCATCGGGTACATAGGGTTGCCCGAGGACGAGCATAGCCGTTTCGATCTTCTCCACCGCGGTATCCCCTTGGGCGGCGACGACCGTGGCAGCCAGGAACAGACCCAACACCGTTACCAACAGTACATAGAAAAACCGCTTCTGTGTCACGTTACACCTCCTTCCTGTCTCAGGAGTGACACAAAAACCAAGAGAATTGTGGAATTTTGTGGGCCGGGCAAGGCGGGTCGCTCGCGGACGCTTAATCAGCTTGAAGGAGCGCTTCTTGCCCACTCATTGCCATATTGCTCCTCCTTGTCCCTAAAGGCAGTGGCTTTGGGGACACACGACGCCAGATAAACCCCAGCCCGCGCGGCCAGGTGACTGCCCGGCAGGCGAGGTAAGAACAATTGCAATTCGCCTCGTTTGGTTGTATGGATGGCTCTAGATTTCCTGATCATCTGACGTTGGATAAACCCAACACCGTCAGAATTACTTACATCGTAGATCGGTCGCAGGTAAATGTCAATAGATGTGTGTTCGTCGAAAGACAGGGCAGTAAACCGGTAGGAGCGTGGGCGAAGAGCGGCATACGAACGGATACCATGAGGAAATCCTCGTCATGGGTGAAGAGAACCATATTGAGCGCCTGAGAGTATGCCAGTTGCTGCTCGTCCGTCAAGCCGAGATTTCCCACGTCTTGGGCCGATACGGCCTGTACACCACGCCTCTTTATGACCCTCGCAAGCTTCTAACCACATCCCCCTCCCAAGCCCACAACCGCGCCCTGGCCGGCTGGTCGATATAGTATTCTTCCAGATAGGGCATGATCGTGCGCCGCCACAGGCGGGCCAACCCGGTCTCATCCAGTTCGCGCATGAAGGCGCTGGGGCCGATGGCGAAGTTGGGGTCGTCGATGGCCTCGGCCGCCAGCCGGCGGTAGAGCGCGCCGAGATAGGGCAGCGCGGACGGCTGCCGGGCCAGCCAGCGGTCGAACAGATCGGGGTCGGCGGCAAAGTGGAAGAAGTGGAAGCGGCGGCGCAGGGCAAAATCGACCAGGGCGATGGAGCGGTCGGCGGTGTTCATCGTGCCGATGAGGTGAACGTTGGGCGGGATGCGAAAGCGCTCGCCGGAGTAGGGCAAGGGGATCGCTTCGTCGCGGTACTCCAGCAACAGCGTCAACTCGCCGAAGATACGGGCGATGTTGCCGCGATTGATCTCGTCAATGATGAAGACACATGGCCCATCGATATGCGCCGCCTGGCGGCAGAAGCGAACGAAGACGCCGGGCCGGGCGGGGTAGTCGACGTGGAATCGGCCGCCGCGCTCGCGGCTCTCCGGCCGGATGCCCTCGATAAACTCCTCATAGCTGTAGGCCGGGTGGAACTGGATGATCGTCAGCCGTTCCGGCGGCGGGTCGGCCAGCCCGGTCAGCCAACGGCCCAGGCGACGGGCCACGTGGGTCTTGCCCGTGCCCGGCGGGCCATAGAGGATGATCTGCCGCTTTTCCCGCAGCAGGTCGTGGAGTTCGTCGGCAGTCTCTTCGGTCAGATAGGTGTCAGCGAGAAAGTTGGCCCGTGGATAAGGCTCCGGCATGGCTTGTTGACTCGCGCCCCATTGGGGCCGGGTCTCGCGGAGGGCGCGGGCGGCGGGGGCAGATCGCTCTCGGCCGGCGCGGCCCTCGCCGGCGACGCTCGCCGGCGGTAGGCCATCGGTCAACAAGCGCTCCCGCTCGGCCGTGTCGAAAAGCGCCCGGAATAGTTCGGCCTGATGGAAGCGCCGGCTGGGCGACGACTGGTAGCGGCCGAAGCGCTCGGCGAGCACGATCATGCTTTCCTCGTAGACGCGGCGCAGCTCCTCCGGCCAGGCCCTCGCCGTGTCCAGCGGCACACTGAAAACGGCCATGCTGTCGTCGCTGCGGGCGTACGGTTCGCTGCGCGGGAACGAGAAAGCGCCCACCATCGGCTCGATGAGCGCCGTCAGATGCAGCACACCGGCGCGGGCGGACACGTCCAGCACCGCCCAGTTGCCCAGATTCAGCCGCAGCATCGTCCGGCCGTGGGGCAGCGTCAGGGCAAAGCGCGGGTCATTCGGCCCGCCGCCCAGCCGCTCGATGGTCCGGGCAAAGCGGTCGAAGGCCCAGTCGGCCGTGGCCCGGTCGCCGAAGATGGCGGCAAAGGGGGCAGCCAGGGGGCGGGGGGCGGCGTCATCGTCTAGGGGCATGACGCGCTTCTCCCGGCTAAGCGAGCGGTACGGCAGGTTCGGTTCACGGGCATAAGTATAGGTGGATGGCGGCGGAATGGGCAAATCGGGGATGAAGAGGAGAGGAACGCGGAGCACGCGGAGGTAAGACGCGGAGGGCGCAGAGAGAAAGAAATTGACAACCCCATCCGCGGCGATTACCATCCCTGACTATGTCCAGCAAGGAACCCACCAACGTGATAATCTTCGCCACCCCGGCCGAGTTCCGCGCCTGGCTGGCGGCCAATCACGCCACGGCCGACGAACTATGGGCCGGCTACTACAAGAAGAGCAGCGGCCGGCCCAGTATGAGCTGGCCGGAGGCGGTCGATCAGGCCTTGTGCTACGGCTGGATCGACGGCATCCGCAAAAGCCTCGATGACATCAGCTATGCCAACCGCTTCACGCCGCGCCGCAAGGGCAGCCATTGGAGTGCCGTCAATATCCGCCGGGCGCAGGAATTGATCGAACAGGGGCTAATGCAACCGGCGGGGCTGGCCGCCTTCGAAGCCCGTGACGCCGGCCGGGACGAGCAATATTCCTATGAGCGCCAGTCGGCCGCCTTCGACACCACCTACGAGGCCGAGTTCCGCGCCAACGCCACGGCCTGGGCCTACTGGGAAGTGCAGCCGCCCCACTACCGTCGCGGGGCATCGCACTGGGTCACCAGCGCCAAGCGCGAGGAGACGCGCCGCAAACGGCTGGCGACGCTCATCGCCGACTCGGCCGCCGGGCAGTGGATTGGCCTCTATCGGCGCAACAACGGGTGAGGCCCCCGCGGGCCGGTAAATTGCCGCGCCAGGCGATGGCGAGGATAATCTCTCCCATCTCGACACAAACAGGCTAACTCAATGCACCCACACCCGCACACCGGCCGCCGACGCGGATGGCCGCTCCTTGTTACCCTTCTCTTGCTCATCTGGAGTAGCCCGGTGGCCGCATCGGCCGTCTATCAGGTGGAACCCACCGCCACACCGGCCGCCACGCCTCCGGCCCAGGAGGGCGCGCCGGTCATCGTCAATGGTCAGGAGTTGTTTCGCCTGAAGACCCGCGTCGGCTCCATCACGGCCACGGAGCGGGCCGCTTTGGTGTCTGACCACATCAGCCAGTTAGCCAATAACCCCTTCAGCGGCGAGATCATCGTCACGGTGCGCGACGTGGAGGGCGCGACCGACATTATGGTCGGCGAAAAGGTGTTGGTTTCGGTGAGCGATGCCGACGCCGCGGCCGAAGGACGCGCCCGGCAGGAACTGGCTCAGGAGTGGGCGGCCATCATCCAGACGGCCATCGCCGCCGGGCAGGCCGGCGTCAGCGCGCCGGCGCTAGGCGCCAGGTTGGGGATTGCCTTGTTGGTTCTGCTGGGGCTGCTCAGCCTGCTCTGGCTGATCAACCGCTTCGGCGACTGGCTGGTCGATAAGCTCGACCCCACCACCGAGTCGGGTCGTCTGCCGCCGACGCTAAGTCATTCCGAGTTCTACCAGTCGGGCCAATTCAGCCGCCTGGTGCGCGGCCTGTTACGCTTTGGCAAAATAGCGTTGTCGATTTTCCTGATCACGGTGGCTATCCCCGTTATCTTGCGCTCTTTTCCCCGCACCCGCCCTCTGGGCCAAAGCCTCATCCAATTGATCCTGAATCCCCTGGCCCGGCTTTGGAATCTGATCACGGCGGCTTTGCCGGAAGTGGCCTTTCTGCTTGTTCTGGCAGCCGTCACCTGGTTGATCACGCGGCTGGTAAATCTGTTGTTCCGCGAAGTGAGCCGCGGCGTTGTGCGGCTGCCGTCGTTCGAGCCGGACTGGGCGATTTTTACGGGCAAGATGGTCAACATTTTCCTGATCGTCGTCGCCGTCATCGTCGGCTTTACGTCGCTGCCGCTGAGCAACCTGCCGGTGTTCCAGGGCATCGGCGCCTTCCTGGCCCTGCTCTTCACGCTGGCCTCGTCGTCGGCCATCGCCAATATCATTGCCGGCATCATCCTGACCTACACCGGCGCGTTCCGTCTGGGCGATTACGTCCAGATTCAAAACAGTATCGGCGAGGTGGTCGGCAAATATCTTCTAACAACCCGCGTGCGTACATTCAAAAACGAAGTGGTGTCGTTCCCCAACGCGCTGGTTCTGGGCACGTCGGTGACGAACTTTAGCCGGATGGCGGCCGAAAAGGGGGTCGTCTTGCACACCACCATTACCATCGGCTACGACGTGGCCTGGCAGCGCATCCACGAGTTGTTAATCGCCGCCGCGCTGGACACCGCCCACATCGAGAAGACACCGCCGCCGTTTGTGTTGCAAACCGCGCTGAACGATTTCCACGTTAGCTATGAGCTAAACGTCCACACCCGCCAGCCCCAATACTTGCCGCTCATCTATTCCGATCTGCACCGCAATATTCAGGATCACTTCGCCGCCGCCGGCGTCGAGATCATGTCGCCGGCCTATGCCGCCCTGCGTGACGGCAACGCTATTACCATACCGCAAGTGACGAGTGAAGCGGAGACCGCTGACCACTGATCGCTGACCACGGACTACAGACCACAGACCACAGACCGATGAAGAACGATTACGATAGCGATAGCGATCACGATAGCGACCTACTGACCTACTGAATACTGGATACTGAACACAGGACACTTCCCTATGAACTGGTGGCAAACCGGCATCATCTACCAAATTTACCCCCGCTCCTTTCAGGATAGCGACGCCGACGGCGTGGGCGATCTGAACGGCGTCATCGGCCGGCTCGATTACCTGAAAGCGCTCCACATCGACGCCATCTGGATTTCACCCATCTACCCGTCGCCGATGCACGATTTCGGCTACGACGTGGCCGACTATTGCGACATCCACCCGCTGTTCGGCACGCTGGCCGATTTCGACCGGCTGCTGGCCGAGGCCCACAGCCGCGGCCTCAAGGTTATCCTCGACCTGGTGCCCAACCACACCTCGGAGGAGCACTCCTGGTTCACGGAAAGCCGCAGCAGCCGCGACAACCCCAAGCGCGACTATTACCTCTGGCGCGACCCGGCCCCCGGCGACGGCCCGCCGGAGACGCGCCTGCCCAACAATTGGCAAACCCACTTCGGCGGCGACGCCTGGACCTACGACGCCGCCACCGGCCAGTTCTACATGCACCAGTTCCACCGCAGCCAGCCGGAACTGAACTACCGCCACCCGGAGGTGCTGCCGGCCATGCTCGACAACATGCGCTTCTGGCTCGACCGCGGCGTCGACGGCTTTCGTGTGGACGTGATCTGGTTGATGCTGAAGGATGAGCAATTCCGCGACGAGCCGGCCAACCCCCACGCCGCGGCCGACGCGCGGCCGTTCGACCGCATCCAGCACATCTACACCGCCGGGGTCGAGGGCATCCACGATCTGATCAGGCAGATGCGGGCCGTGCTGGACGAGTACGACGAGCGCATGATGGTCGGCGAAATCTACCTGCCGGTGGAACAACTGGTGACCTATTACGGCGACGGCGACGAGTGCCACATGCCGTTCAACTTCCAGCTCATCAACCTGCCCTGGAACGCCCGCGTCATCGGCGACTACATTCGCCAGTACGAGGGCGCCCTGCCTACCGGCGGCTGGCCCAACTGGGTGCTGGGGAACCATGATCAGCATCGTATTGCTACGCGCGTCCGGAAAGAAACCGAGTTTCCAGGAAGAAACTCGGTTTCTGGCGACCCGGCCCGCCTGGCCCAGATGCTGCTACTGACCCTGCGCGGCACGCCGACCTGCTACTACGGCGACGAGATCGGCATGGAGGACGTACCCATCCCGTTGGAGCAGTGCATGGACCCGGCCGCCCTGCAACAGCCGGAGCTATTCGAGGTCTGGGGCCGCGACCCGGAGCGCACGCCGATGCAGTGGGACGCCTCGCCCAACGCCGGCTTCACCGCGCCGGAAGCGACGCCGTGGCTGCCGCTGGCCGCCGACTACCGCGCGCGCAACGTGGCCGCGCAGGCGGACGACCCGGCGTCGATGCTCAACTTCTTCCGCGCGCTGACCGAATTGCGGCGGGCGGAACCGGCGTTGAACCGGGGGGATTACCATGATGTTGATTTTGGAATCGATGACGTGCTGGCTTATTGGCGGACGACGCCGGGGAGTGATTGGTATTTAGTAGTGCTCAATCTTGGCGGCGCGAGTCACTTGATCGATCTGGCGAGGCTCGGCATTGCAGAGGCTCAGATGATGCTATCCACCGATCCGGCTCGTGTCACCCCCGGTATCGCTACTGCCTTTTCGCTGGCGGCCAATGAAGGGGTTATTTTGCGATTGCCAGGGAGTAGTGATACGGATACCCAAGATGGGTATCCGTAGCCGGCAGCTCAACCTCTGCAAAAGCTAAACCATCCCCAACAACTCATCATACTCCGCATAAAACCCCAGCAAAATCCCATCCGGGTCGGGCACGAGACCGGCGTCGCTGGCGATGCCGAGGTAGATGTTGCCGGCGTAGCTGAGGACGCTGAGGCCCAGCCCCAACCGCCCACTCTGCGGCACCCAGAACATCATGCGCTCGATGGGCTGCCCGGCCAGATAGAGCGGGATGGGCGGGCCGGGGACGTTGGTCATCACCGCCGTGGCCTTGGAGCCGATCATCCGCACCACCGCGTCCTGCACCATCTGGGCCGAGAAGCCGATGGCCCCCAGGATGTCGAGGGCAACCGGCGCTTCGTGGCTGTTCTTCAGCGCCTCCATCCGGTAGCGGACGAGAGCCAACCGCCGCGGCATATCGACCGTGGCTACGGGCAGATCGAGGAAGACCAGCCCGAACTTGTTGCCCAGGCCGCCCATCTCATGCGGGCCGCGTAAATTGACCGGCACGGCAGCGCGAAAATCGACCGCCTCTTCGCCGCGCCCTTCCAGATAGCGGCGCAATCCCCCGGCCACGGCGGCGATCATCAGGTCGTTGACCGTGACGCCCAGCGCCTGGCGCATGGCCTTGACCTCGCTGAGGGGCAACGGCCGCGACCAGACGGCCCGCTTGGCAATGCCTAGCTCGCCCTTGAAGATGGTCTGGTTGTCGGCCGCCCGCAAGACGAGCTTGCCCGCGGCGTGGGCGTAATCGGTGGTCATCTCGGCCAGTTGGCGCGGCCGGTCGTTGTTGAGATAGGTCTCCAGCCCCTCGATGAGCGCCCGACGGCCGACGCCCACCCCCCGGCCGGCCATTTCGGCCGCCCGCAATTGCAGCGCCTCCCACGAGCCGCGCAACGGGCTTGGCGGGGCGAGGGCGTCCGGCTCGGCCGCCGCAAGGTGGCCGTTGGGCGTGGGGCGCGGCGCGCCGGGGTTCATATCGGTCAGGGCCAGCAGCACGCCCACCAGGGCCATGCCGTCGGCCAGGGCGTGGTGCAGGCGCACGATGACCGCCCCGCCCTCGCCGTAGCCGTCCACCACATGCATGTGCCACAGCGGCTTGCTGAAATCGAGGCCGGTGCTCATCAGTTCGCTGACCAATTGTTGCAGCGCGCTCTTGTCGTGGGGATGGGGCAGCCCGATGCGATGCAGGTGGGCATTGACGTTGAAATGGGGGTCGAACTCCCAGTAGTGGGGGGCCAGCGGCAACGACGGCCGCACGACACGTTGGCGGAAGCGGTCGAATTGCAGCAGTCGGCTCTCGATCAACGCCCGGAAATAGTCCATATCGACCGGCCGGGGAAACATGAGCACCCCGGTGACCATCATCAGGTTGGTCGGGTCTTCCATTTTTAGCCAGGCGGCATCGACGTTGGCGAGGGGAGTAATTGTGGCGGCCATGTAGTTGAGTATATGTCAGCGAGGGCGGTTGTCAAAATCGGGCGGTTAGCTCTGGGCCTGTCGGGCCATCCACTGCCGCAGCCGCCGCCCCAACCGCGCCTCCCAGTCATAGATGACCACCGTGTCGGCCAGCTTGTCGTGCCAGCCCTGCCGCCGGTCGTCGACCAGCACCCACAGGAAGCCGAGGAACAGGGGCAACATGGACAGGTAGTAGCCGATAACGCGGCGAATGGCCGAGCCGAGCGTCAGCGGGCGGCCGTCGCTCCGACGCACCCGCAGCCCCAGCGCCGCCTGGCCGATGGTGCGGTCGACCAGCAGCCACCCGGCGATCATGTAGGCGTCGAAGAGGAGATTGCTGCCGAAGACGAGGATCGACCAGCGCGTGGCCGTGACCATGACCGACGGATCGACGACGGCCGCGTCCGGATAGAACAGGGCCTCGGCCAGCGAGCTGAGACCGAAGAACTGGAACAACAGGCGGAGGATGAGCAATACGACAATTTGGGTCGTCACCACCAGCAAAAAATCGATGACGAAGGCCACGGCGCGCGTGACGAAGCCGGCATAATGCCCACGCAGTGAGGATGACAAAAGGGGCGCGGCCGGCGGAATGTCCACGGGTGATGCCATGCTAGAATCCAGACTCATGATCGTTCGTTGCGGGGATGTCGAGGAGCGTCTGCCGCAGGGCATCCGGCGGTTGGGGCAGTTCAGTGCGCGGCGGCCGGCGCAGAATACGACGCACGATGTTCTCGGCGATGGCGTCGGCCGATACCCCCCGCGAGCGGACTTCGTCCACCGCCTCGGTCGCCAGACCGACGCTCTTCTTCTGCACCAGGTCGGCCAACTCCTCGTTTTCGGCCAGGAAGCTGATTAAGTCATCAACGACTTCCAGATAGGCTTCGCGGGCCAGCAAACGGCTCGCCGGTTCATTGGCCCGGCCCAACTCCACCCAGTCGTTGACCCGCTGCTGGCCGCGATCGACCAGGCGGCCGAAGGCCCGGTCAAATGGGCCGACGATGCGCCTGGTGAGGCGGCCGGTGGTCAGGGGGGCAACGACGCTGCTGGTAGTGCGCCAGAACATATCCGACGCTTCCGCCCACTGGAACGCCCGCCGGCGCAGCCCGTCGGCCGCCGCCAGAGAAGCGCCGAAGAGCAGGTAGCGCACGACGTCGGCCGAACTGTTCACCTCGCCGGGGCCGGGCGGCCCGGCTTCGGCGGCGCGCAATTCGGCCTCCAGCCGCTCCAGCCGCCGGGTCAGCTCGGCCGTGCCTTCGATGGCCCCCCCCAGCAGCATCTTGACCACGGCCAGATAGGCGTCGAATTCGGGGTCGGCCGAGACAGGCGCGGCGTCGGGCGACCGATAGACGGGCAGTGACCCACCCGCCAGCGGCATCAACCCGTCTTCCGTGGTGTTATAGCTGTATGCCGGGCCGACCATGGGGCGCTCGACAACCGGCAACTCCGGAGCGAGCGGCGCTACGCTACGATCATCCAAGGGGGCAGTGCTGGGTACGTTAGGTTGCATGATGGTTTATCAGCTACTTTCGGCTCAATGAGAGTATACGAAACGGAAGGTGGCCGCGCAACCCGCGCCCGATAACCGAGGTTATCTCTCGCAAGACAGCGGGCAAGATGCTAGAATCGTCGCCCATGCTACACCATCACGAACTTTCGGCCGCCGTCCGGGCGGCTATCGGCGCGGCCCAGGCCGCCGGGGCGCTGCCCGCCTTCGATCTGCCCAACGTGCTCGTCGAGCGCCCGCGCGAGACGACCCACGGCGACTACGCCACGGCCATCGCCCTGCAACTGGCCCGCCCGGCGCGCATGGCCCCGCTGAAGATCGCCGAGGCCATCGCCGCCCATCTGACCGCCCCCGCCTACGTGGGCGAGGTCGGCGTTGTGCCGCCGGGCTTCATCAACTTTCGCTTGTCGCCCGACTGGCTGCGGGCGCTGCCCGATGCCATATTAGCCGCGGGCGACAGCTACGGCCGAGTCGATCTGGGCTTCACCGGCCGGTCGGCCCAGGTCGAATGCGTCTCGGCCAACCCCACCGGGCCGATCACTCTCGGCCGCACCCGCGGCGGCGTCATCGGCGACACGCTCCACCGCGTGCTGGAGGCCGCCGGCTACGACGTGGTGCTGGAGTATTACTACAACGACGCCGGCCGCCAGATCACCCTGCTGGGCGAATCGGTGAAGGCTCGCTATTTGCAGGCCCTGGGCCAACCGGCCGAACTGGCCGACGACCATTACCAGGGCGAATACATCATCGATCTGGCTAAGGAACTCATCGCCGAGCGCGGCGACGGGCTGGCCGAATTGCCGGCCGATGTCTTCGCCGAGTATGCCCGCGACCGCATCTCCCGCCAGCAGAAAGAGACGCTGGCCCGCATCGGCATCCACTTCGACAACTACTTCCGCGAGCAAAGCCTCTACGAGACCGGGGCCGTCTGGGACACGCTGGCCGAGTTGCAGCAGCGCGGCTACGTCTACGAGCAGGACGGCGCCCACTGGTTCCGCACCACGGCCTTCGGCGACGACAAGGATCGCGTCGTCGTGAAGGCCGACGGTGAGGCGACCTACCGCCTGCCCGACATGGCCTATCACCGGGACAAAGCCCAACGCGGCTTCGATCTGGTCGTCGATATCTTCGGCCCCGACCACCACGCCACCGCGCCGCAAGTGCTGTGGGGCGTCCAGGCGCTGGGCTACGACCCGGCCTTCGTCCATACGCTGCTGCACCAGATCGTCAACCTGGTGCGCGGCGGGCGGGCGGTGCGCATGAGCACGCGCCGCGGCCTGTTCGTAACCCTCGATGAACTGGTCAACGAAGTGGGGGCCGACGCCATCCGCTACTTCATGATCTCGCGCTCGGCCAATAGCCCGGTCGACTTTGACCTCGATCTGGCCGTGGAACACTCCGACAAGAATCCGGTCTACTACATCCAGAACGCCCACGTGCGCTGCGCCGGCATCTTCCGCAAATGGGCCGAGGCGGGGCTGGCCGCCGACGCCGACCGCGACGCCGACCTGAGCCTGCTGACCCACGAGCGCGAGCTGGCCTTTCTGCGCAAGGCGCTGGAGTTGGGCGACGTGGTGGAGATGATCGCCACGACCTATGAGCCGCACCGCCTGGCTTTCTATGCCACCGAGCTGGCGGCGTTGTTCCACACGGCCTACGAGGAGTGTCGCGTGCTCCATAGCGAGGTGCCGGAGCCGCTGCGCCTGGCCCGGCTGCGCTTCTACCGGGCGGCCAAGTTGGTCTTCGCCCGCGTGCTCGATTTGATGGGCATGAGCGCCCCGGACGTGATGTAACCGTCGCGATAGCTATCACTTAATCTACGAGGTAAGGCTATGGCTCAGATGCGAGGAATCCGGCCGACACCCAACGGCGACGCCCAAAACGGCAACACGGTCAAAACGCGCTACTCCATCGTCGTCTACGATGCCCAGGAGATCGTCAGCTTCGATTGTCACAACATCGATGAACTCCTGCGGCGGGTGGATGCCACGCGCGTCAATTGGGTCACCGTGCGCGACGTGCACGACGAAGAGGAGCTAAGCAAGTTACTGCGCCATTTCAACGTCGACCCATTCATCCTGCCCGATATTCTGGACGAAACCCAGGTGGCGTTCGAGGCCGAGTATGAGGATTGTCTCTACCTGGAGTACATGGTTCCCTTTCTGGAAGAGAAGGAGGATCGGCTGGTGCAAAGTCGCGGCTCCTTTATTCTGACCAGCAACGCCCTCATCCTCTATGAGCACCAGTTGCACGGCCTCTTCTCGCGTACGCGGCGGCGGGCGCTGAACCATCTGACCCACGTGATGGAACACGGCCCCGACTATCTGCTCTATCTGCTCATCCGGGCCGTCATCGTGGAGCACTTCCAGCAGGGCTTCAAGCACCTGGGCCATCAACTGGAACAATTGGAAGACCGGGTATTGACCGGCGGCGGCCGCGAACAGGTCTATCGCGCCATCCTGAGCGCGCGCGAGGACATCAAACCCTGGAACGAACCGCTGCTGGAAATGGAAGATTTTCTGGAGTACGTGAAGGACGCGGAATCGAGGTTCATCACCGAACCGGTCGCCAAGTTCTTCACCAAGTCGCTGCTGCGCGAGATCGAGACGCTGCTCACTAATTACGATCGCCTGCGGGCCATGCTCAAGGAAGTGATGGATCTGTACATGGGCAACGTGGAGCGCAACACCGGCCGTGTCAATCAACTGCTGACGGTCATCGCCACCGTGTTCCTGCCCATCACCTTCATCGCCAGCATCTACGGCATGAACTTTACATATATGCCCGAGTTGGAGCAGCCGTGGGGCTACCCGGCCGTGCTGTTGCTGATGGCGACGGTGGCCGGTGGGCTGCTGCTGTTTATGAAGCGCCGCGGCTGGTTCTGACCCCACCCCGCTTACCATTCGCCAAAACAAAAGGGCGGCCAGGTGGCCGCCCTTTTTTAGTTACATCCAATTCAACGTTATCAGACTATCTCAGGATATAGCGCAATATATCCTGCCGGGCGGCATTGTACATGACCATCTGCGTCGTGCGATCCGGGAACACAAAGGTGACGGCGGCGCGCAAGGCGTTGATGTAGGCCCCCTCCTGTTCCATGACCCCCGGCGGCGAGGGGCACAATGAGTTGGTCAACGACAGTTCACTGACGCTGATCAGGCCGTCGGCGGTGGCGGTGTAGCGGCCGTTGTAGCTGTTGCAGCCGCCTGAGCCGTTCAGTGTACCATCGGCGTTGAAGGTCACCGTGAGGTTGGTACCGGCCACGATCGGCGCGCCGTTCAGATCGGTCAGGCCATAGGTCTTGCCGGCCAGCGGATTGACCGGCGGGGCCTCGCTGACCAGCACCGATTGATCGCGCGAGATGGATTGGCCGCCGGTGGTGCTGGCGACCAGTTGATAGGTATACGACCCGGCGAATTGCAGGCAGTCCTGGGCCGAGCCGGACAGGCCGGCGTTGTCCAGCACGAGCACGTTATTGCGCATCAGGCGCACCAGCCACGTCGCGCCGCTGGTGCTCCAGGAGATCTGCACGCATTGGCCGGTCTGCAATTGCCCCGGTGTCACGGTGAACGAGTCGATGATCGGCTGGGTGGGCGGCGCGGTGGGCACGGGCGTGGCCGTGGCCGGGCTGACGACGTTGACGTATTCCAGGGCCTGGCTCGTGCCGCCGGGGCCGGTGGCTTGCAGCTTGAACTCGATGGTCGTCGGCTGACCGCCGGTGCAGTCCTGGGTGTTGCCGCGCGAGGGGGCGTTGTCCCAGAGGACGCGGAACTGATTGCTGATGGTGACCCGGCTGACGCTGCCCTGCACGTCCCATTGCAGCGTGACACATTGGCCGGTGGTCACCTGCGACGGCGCGGCCACGAATTGGGTGATATTGGGCGCGTTGACGTTCGGCCGCACGGTGATAACGTTTTGCCGTTCTTCCACCGTGCCGTCGGGCCGCAGGACGCGCAGGAAGTAGGTCGTCGTCGTCGACGGGCAGGCCACGCGGTTGCCCTGCGGCTGCACCTGGTTGTTCTGCCACGCCTCGCCCTGGGCGTGGAAGTAGACGGCGGTGACGTTCTGCACGTTCCAGACAAAGGTGACACATTCGCCCTGCAGGATATTGGTGCGGTCAACGGTGAAGTTGATGCTGGGCGACGGGGTTTGCGTCGCCGCGGCCGTGGCCGTGGGCGAGGCGGGCACGGTGATGCCGACCCAGATGCGGTCGCCAAACGGGCGATTCTGTTCATCGACCATCTGCCAGATGCCCTGATAGACGCCGGCCGACAGCGGGGCCACCAGATTGACGAACATGTCATACTGCTGCCCGGCGGCCACGAAGCCCTGCACGGCCGTGGGCTGGCCGCCCATGCTGGCCCCGGGCACGTTGCCGCTGACGAATACCAGGCGGTAAGCCGTCGTCCAGGCGCAGGTACCGCTGTTCTGGATGCGCCAACCCTTGCTGAACGCCTGTCCGGGGCTGATGGGCGGCGGCGACGTCATATTGTTGTCGTCGAGATTCAGATCGGCCACGAAGCGCATACCGTTGACGCAAGCGCCGACTGTCGGCTGGACGGCCGGCGTGGTCGGCTGGATGGGGACCGTCGGCGTCGGGGCCGGTGGGGTAATGATCTCGCCCGCGCCGACGTTGAGGAATTGCTGGGCCAGTTGGGCAATGCGCCCCTCGTTCTGCAACAGGAGCAGGGCGTTATTGATCTCGTTGCGCAGGCTGTCGGCGCCGTTGCGCACGGCGATGGCGTAGCGCTGCGGGTTCAGTCCGCCGCCGACCAGCCGCACGCCGCCCTGGGCCGCGCTGGCATCGGCCACGCGGCGGTCGACGATGACCAGATCCAGG
>OEOE01000073.1_pt1 | contig 15520 bp, 15 predicted proteins | sample 1539681 | NCBI WGS metagenome assembly OEOE01 (sample SAMEA3611561, study PRJEB22512) | activated sludge metagenome | biome: Urban; feature: Wastewater Treatment Plant; material: Activated Sludge | place: Slovenia | collected 2012-09-24
CGTTCATACCACCCCCAGTTCGCGGTGGAGCAGCAGGGCCGAACAGCCCAGGGTCACGATGTCGGCCAGACGGCCGTCGGCCAGCGACGTGAAGCGCACGGTCGTCGCCTCGGCCATGGCCGGCAGCACCCGCTGGTGCATCTCGGCATTCACGGCGTCGAGCAATAGCCCGCCCAGATCGCTGACCCGCCCGGCCAGGACGATGTGGTGGATGTTATACGCCCCTACCAGATGGGCGACGGCCGCGCCCAAATGCCGCCCGGCGGCCACGGCCACGTCAACGGCGACCGGATCGTGGGCCTTCACAGCCTGTATAAACGCGGGCCAGGTGGGCACGCTGTCGCCGGCCAGCACCGATCCGGTGCGGTCGGCCGCGGCGGCATTTTTGAGGATGGCCCGCACGCTGCTGGTCGTCTCCAGACAGCCGCGATTGCCGCAGGTGCACAGGTCGCCGGCCGGATCGACGACGACGTGGCCGATTTCGCCCGCGCCAAAGCCGTCGCCATAGAACGGCCGGCCGCCGAGGATGACGCCGGCGCCGATGCCCCGGCCGATGCGGATGGCGATGAGGTTGGCGCTGGGCGGCGGGTCGCCGTAGGTATATTCGGCCAGCGCGGCCATGTGGCTGTCATTGGCGACGTGGACGGGGCGGCCGAAGCGCTCTTCCAGCCGCTCGCGCAGGGGCAGATCGACCCAGCCGAGGTTGACCGCCCGCCGGACGATGCCTTGCTGCGGGTCAACCAGACCGGGTGTGGCGACGCCGAAACCGAGCAGCGGCGTGGCGGTAGGGGTCAGCAGCGGTTCCACCAGCCGATATACGGCGTCGAGCGCCGCGTCGCCGCGCAGGCCGGCGGCGGGCAGGCCGACGCGGGTGGTGATGCCGCCGCTGAGGTTCAGGCGGGCGGCGCGGAATTCGTCGCCGCTCAAATCGACGGCGATCAGGTGGCGGCCGTCGTCGTTGATGGCTAACAGGGTGGGGCGCTTGCCGCCGGCCGATGGCCCGGGGCCGATCTCGCTGACCAGGGCGCTCTCCAGCAGGCCGGCAACGATGGCCGAGACCGTGGGCCGGGTCAGGCCGGTGCTGCGAGCCAGGTCGGCGCGGCTCACCTGACCGTTGCCGTAGATCGTCTTGAGGACGAGACGGCTATTGTGATCCTTGGATTGCCGGCGGGTGGCCTTTTCCATGTTGCCTACGATGCAGTAATACTAAGTTAGTTAATTGAACTTACAAAGTGTATCATACATCCAATGCCGGCTGATTGTCAAGAGGGAACATTCATCCAACGGGGTTTCCATTGCTCAATGAATGTAGGGCTTTTCCAAAGCTAAAGAACACAGAGCGCACGGAGAGCGGGCACCGAGAGCGCAGAGGACGCTCACCTCTGTGTGCTCCGTGTCCGCGCTCTGTGTGCTCTGTGTTCTTTGCTCCTTAGCCCGATTTTGGAATAGCCCTGTCAATGAATGACCGCGCGGGGCAGAATGGTATAATCCGGTTCGCTGAAAAATAATATGATGACCATAAAACAATACAAGTTGAGTCAATAAAAAAATAATCTTATGCACGACACACGATCGATCTCCCGCGTCGGCGTCTACGTTGACACGGCCAATATGTACCGCAATGGTGGTTTTCGGATGCGCTATGACGTTTTGCGCGAGTTTGCCTGTCGCGATGGAGCGGAGCCGGCCCGCCTCAACGCCTACGTCAGCTTCGACGCCGACCGCGCCCGCGCCGACCCGGTCTACGAGCGCAGCACCCAGCGCTTCTACTCGCTGCTGCGCGACTTCGGCTACAAGGTGCAGATCAAGGATGTCCGCTGGTATGAGGACGAGAGCGGCAAACGGTATGGCAAGGCCAACGCCGATCTCGATCTGGCGGTAGACATGCTGCTGCAATCGGAAAATCTGGACCGGGTGATGCTGGTGACCGGCGACGGCGACTTCACCCGCGTGGTCAGCGCCGTGCAGAACCGCGGCTGCCGGGTCGAGGTGGTGGCCCTGGACAACGCCTCGGCCGATCTGCGCCGCGAGGCTGACCTGTTCATCTCCGGCTTCCTCGTGCCCGAACTGGTGCCGGCCTTCAGCAACGGCGGCCCGCTGGGTGATGAACCGGCCTGGGGCGAGGTGGGTTCGCTGGTGCGCGGCTCGTGCTACTTCCACAAACTGAACTACGGCTTCATGCGCTTCCTGCGCGTGCCGGGGCCGAAGTTATGGCTGACCGACACCCAGCACCCGGAGTCGCCCTACGAGACGGCCTACTTCCACGACTCCAATCTGCCCGAGAACGTCGATTCGCAGAACCTGCCCAGCTACAACCACGTCTTCCAGTTCGAGCTGGTCGAATCGCGCCATCCATCGGGCAAGTTCGAGGCGCGCAACATAGAATTTCTCAGTTGGGTCCCGACGTAATTTTGTTGACACGCCGGGCCACATCTGGTAATATCCTGACTCACGCGTGGGGGCGTGGTGTAGCGGTTAACACGTCGGCCTGTCAAGCCGAAGATCGCGGGTTCGATCCCCGTCGCTCCCGTCCAGCCGATGTAGTCAACTACATAGGCATCAAGCCCTTGCCTTTGGCGAGGGCTTTTTCTTTTTTCACCGATCCTACATTGTGTAGCTGGCTACAGAGCCGGTTCCGCCTGCTCGATCAGATTCGCCAGCCGGCCCAGGCTACTGGTCACCAGCGGTGGTGGTTCATCCATCGCCTCGACCATTGTCAATACCCTCACTTGCCGTTCCCGGAGATCTGAAATCCGGTCGGCCGGCCCGGAAACAGGGCGGTTACTGATTAGTCGGGTCCACAGGATTTGGCAGGTGGCCGCCAAAGGCGGGGCCACAATAATCCCCAGAAAGCCAAAAGCGTCGGCCAGGGCGATCAGGATCACGACCGTCAGAATCGGGTTATAGTGCCCGCGTTGGAACAGACGTGGTTCGATCCACCGTTTCAGGGCGATCAGGACAATGCTCGTATAGAGCACAGTCAATAAACCAAGCTGCACACTGGTCAGCAGCCCGACCACTACCGCTACAAACAGAATCAGAACCGACCCCACCATGGGCACCAGCAGAGCCACCGCGCCGGTCAAGGCCAGCAGTACCGGGTAGGGCGATCCCAGTACCCAATAACCCAAGCCTAAGAGCAAGCCGGCCAGAAGGCTTTGGATGGCTTCGTTGCGTATATAAGCGCCAATCTCCGGCTCAACCGTCCGCCAGATCGCCCGCACTTGCGCCCGCCGGCCCGATGGCAGGAGCGAGAGCCACAGTCGTTCGAAATGAATCCTGTCGATGCTCCAATAAACGCTCAGGAACAGGATGACCATTGCGGCGCTGATCACGCTGATGATGTTCTGGGTGAATCCCAGCAGGGTTGGCAGCACAAGCTGCCCCTCATCGCCGGTGATAGCGCCAAAGAGGGCGCTGGGGGACGGCAGCCGCTCATCTAATAGTTGTTGAAACGACGTGCCCGCTAACCATTGCGGCTGCTGCCATGAATCCTGAACCGACAACTGGTTACCCAACGCTTGAATCTCGCCCGTCGCGGACGCGATGCTCCAGACGAGCAGGAGACCAAAGCCGGCCAGCACAACCAGGTAGAGCAGGATTAGGCTCAGGCGACCGGCCAGGCGGCGGCCGCTCAGCCGCTGCACCAGGGGACGAAGCGCGGCGGCCAGCGCCAGGGAGAAGACGATGTAGACGAGGACCAGGCGGAACTGCCAGGCCAGCATCAGCCCCAGCGCCGTGACCATAACGGCCATACCGATGATGAGCAATTGTTTGGTCATAGTGTGCTCATACTCCCCGCCTGCTCCAGCAGCGCGTCGAGGTCAGTGGTAATCGATTCGATCTCATCCATCACCTGGTCGATCTGCCTAACAGTTTTATCCGAGCCTTCTTTCTTTAGCCGCGCCTGTTTGCGCAAATCCTGTACCAGGTCGCGCGCCTCATAACGCAAGCGGCCGGCCAGGTCGCGCCCGCTGGGCGCTTCCGACTCCAGCGCGTCCGGCCGAAAGACATAGCGGTCGAGTACCAGTTGGATGATAGCCGCGGTGGGGATGGCCATGAGCGCGCCGGCAACCCCCAGCAACGAGCTAAAGGCAAATATTGCCAGCAAGGAGACGAAAGGATTGACCCCCACTGCCTTGCGCATGACACGCGGCACGAGCAAGCTATTCTCCAATTGCTGGATAATCACCGTGGCGACGATTACCCACAGCAGCTTTTCCGGCCCCAGGGATAAGGCCACGAGCGCCGCCGGCACAGCTCCCAGGAACGGCCCGACGAGGGGGACGGCTTCCATAAGCCCGGCCACGAGGGCCAGCACCAACACGTAGGGCAGGCCGATGAGCAAATAAGCGACGAAAGCCATACCGCCCACCACGAGCATCAGAACGCCCTGGCCCGCGATGTAGGCGCTGACCTTGGTTTCAATGGCCAAAATAAGCTCGAGGGCGTTTTCACGTTGGGTTTTGGGAACGAGCAGCAACAATGACTTGATATAGCGTGGCCCGTCGAGCGTCCAGTAAAAGGCGATCAGCAGAATGGCCCCGACCGTCAACAGGATTTGCGAGGCTGAACCAATGTACCCCATCGCCCGGCCGGCTGAGTCCAGTATCTCTTGCCCTGTTTGTTGTAGGGGCGCCTGGCCGGGCAATAAACTATCGGAGAAGTATTGCCCCAAACGGGCGATGGATGGGTTGGGATTGTTGACCAGCCAGTCGTTCAGGGTTTGAATATAGCCGGGCGTGGCGGCCACGATCGTCGTCGACTGGGTGACAATTAACGGCACCACCAGCAGAGCGAAGCCGATGAGCAAGCCCAGCAGCAGCAGGTAGATCAGGAGGACCCCCGCGTTGCCGGGAAGGCCGCGCCGTTGCAGCCAGACAACAACCGGCCTCAACATCGTGCCCAGCACGATGGCGACAAATAAGGTGAACGCAACCTGGTTAAAGCGATAAAGGAGCCAAAAGCTCAGCCCCAGGGCGACGAAGACGAGCGTAGCCCGCACGACCCGCCAGAACGTCCAGGTATAGGAAGGTGAAATTGAACTGCCCGTCATCCTATTTCTCCAGGTTGCCCTCTATTTGACGCGATCGCTTAGGCGACCCGCCCGCCGTCGTCAGTCCAGACCATCACGGCCCGCCATTCGGCGGTGGCGTCAGCCGGAGCGACCGACTTCTTGGCTATATCCTTGCCGTCGGCTTCTCTCTTTCTCAGCCAGAGCAAGAACTTCTCTTTATTCTCGGTGGCGCCGAGCATGGGAGGGACCTGTTGTTTCATGTTAACCTTTTAGCCCTTGACGGCTGTTTTACCGGCATCAACGACGGGGGACCAACGCTCCCGCTGTTCTTCAACGACTTCCTGGCCGCGTTGCTGCAAATCTTCGGCCCGGTCCTGGATGCCTGTCGTCACCTGCTGTGCTTTGTCACGGACCTGGTGCGCCCCGCTTTCAATCGTCTTGACATACTCCCGGCGCAAATCCCTGGCCTTCCGCTGTATTTGTACCCGTGTCTTCTCGCCCGACTGCGGTGCCAGCAGCATCATCACCACTGCGCCCACCAAAGCCCCGATCAGGCTCCCTAGTAATAGCCCGGCCACGAGGTAGCCTGGACCAGTTTCATGTTGGATCTCTAGATTCGTGTGATTCATTGCGTTTATCCTTTCATCATTTCTTAAAAATTGAGCATCCCGTCAAGCTGCTTGCCCATGAACGGCAGCGCGGCCGCTTTTCAAGTAGAGCTATTGCGGCTAGCGCTCCCGACCGCGGCCCGCAGGCGTTCCGCCACCCGCTCCGGCGGCTCGCCCTGGCTGATAAAGGAGTCCGCCCCGGCCGAGAGCGCGGCCTGGCGGCGGGCGTCGAACTGGCTGAGCAGGACGATGACCACCGCTGCCGGACATGTGGCGCGCAATTCAACCAGAGAGCTGTTAGTGGGGATCAGGTCCCAATTCACGACCAGCATGTCGGGTTGCGTCCCCGAAGCCTGGGTCATGGCTGAGAACCAGTCGGCCGCTTCGCCGACTACCTGCATGTTCAAATCCTGCACGACCAGCCGGAAGGCTGAGCGGGTGGCGATCTGGCTGTCGGCCAAAAATACACGGGTCATATCATCTCTCGACTTCAGACGACCCAGCCTGCGTCCCCGGTTGGGCAAGAAGAGACAGGCCGCCTGATGATCCACCCTGCTACTCGCCAGGGAGGCAGGTAGCCGGATGTCCTGTAACATCCGGCTGCCCGTCAAATGTTCGCCGATGCTGATCCACTCTGCGGCTGACCCTTGCCACCGCGGATGACGACTGCCGGCCGCCTACTCATGCGGCGGTTAATCGATGTCAGGCTGGCAGGCATAGTAGGCCGCCGCACCAATCATTGCGCCGGAATCACCATTCGGCGACGGTGATACCAGGTCGAGCACGATTTCATCAGTGCCGGCCTTGATGGGAAAATTGAAGGTGACGATATTGAGCAGATCGCCGTGGGAAGGATTGTTCGGGCTGACCGTCTGTGGCGTGGCCCCGTCGGCCGATACCGTTAACCGCAGGACGCGATTATCTTTGTCGTTCTCGGCCAGCGCCACCTGAACGACCATCGTCACGTCCAGTTGCGGCGCGGGAATCGCCATGCGGTATTGCTGCGCCGCGATCCAGCCGGCCGAGACCTTATAATAGACGTGGTTCTTGATGCTCTCATCGAAGGCCAGCGGGTCAAACACGTTGACGTATGGCTCGGTCGTATGATACGTCGGATAGAGCAGGAACGCGCGCGGGATGTGACCCTTCGTGCCGGTGGTCTTCAGGAACCAGCGGCCGGTGATGGTGGCGGCCGGGTTCAGATCCGCGCCGTACCAGAAGGTCGCCCAACGACGGTAGGCCGGGCTGGTGAGGACGTTGACCTGGGAGTAGGTCTGGTCGGGGTAGATGAACTGTACGTAATTGGCCTCGCCGTTTTGCTCCCCTACCAACTGCCCGTAGAGTGAATCCACGGTCTGCCAATTGGGAATGGTGAGCTTGAGCGATGTCTTGTGTTTGTTGTCGTTGCCCATGCCCTTGCCGAGGATAACCGTTCGTTGGTAATCGGCCGCGCCGTCGAGGCAGATATCGATGGGCGGAGCCTCCTCTTCCATATTGAAGACGCAGGTCACAGTATCGCCGGCCACCAGGTCGACTTCGACCGTGCCGTTGGGCAAGTCAACTGTCGTGGTGCTGCCGTTGAGCGAGGTGCATACGATACTCGTCAGGTTCCAGCCCGGCGGTACGGTCTGGGTAATGTTATAGATGCCCGGGGTCTGGTTGCCGGAGTCATTGCTCCCACCATCACCTAGAGTGAACGGGCCGTATTGGGACGTGAAAGCGAACTGCGCGGCCGAGCCATCAGGATTCGTCTGCACGCCGATGATGATGTTGCCCGCGGGTGGGGGCGGCGCGCAATTGGTGGGGATGGCGATCACATTGGTATCCATCGTCACGGCTTCGACCTGCGCCAACAGCCGGCCGGATACGGTCGCGCCGGTATTTACGGCGATATTGGCCAGGGCCAGAATATTGCCCTTAAAGTCGGTGGTTGTATCCAACGTCGCCGAACTGCCGACGCGCCAGAACACGTTACAAGCGTTGCCGCCGTTGATAATTAGAACGGAGGCACCGGGTGCGGTGATCAACGTGCTCTCGATATCGAAAACCCAGACGGCGCTTGGGTCGCCCTGGGCATCCAACGTCAGGGCACCGGTGATGAACGCCGACGACGGGAAGCAATGGACACCGGGTGCCAGCGTGTCGCCGCCGATGTCTTCCGCCAGGGTATAAGTGACGTCACAGGCCTGGCCGGCTAAATCGCCGTAAGCCGTCGTGGCGTCCGCCTGGGCTTGCTCCGCCACGGCGTCGGCGGCGTGGATCGTGCCGCCGGCGACGGTTCCCGGCGGAAAGCCGGTGACGGCGCTACCCGGCGAAACACCCAGGTTGCCGCTAACACTGGTCGGCCCCGTGTTGGTCACGGTCGAGCCGCCCAGGACGGCGAAGCTCCCCGCCGTGCCCAGGTCGGGCGCGGTCGCCACGGCTTCTGAGACTTGCGCTGTGATCCCCAGAATGAACACCAGCACCAGGCCGGCCAATAATAGGCTGATAGGCCATCTTGCTCTTTGTGTTATTCTTTTCTCAGACATTGCGTATGTTCCTTTACGGGATTACCCGTCCAATACTTCTATCCTGTGCGCGTAATTGCGCGGCGCCACTTGCCAGCGGGCCTGGCGATTACGGCAGGAATATGCGGTCATACGTTAAACTTCAAGAATCGGTGGTTAATCTGATGGTTCTAGTGCCGCTTCTTTTGCGAGTAGAAACTCCTGCCAGGCGTCATTAAAAACGGCGATGTGTCCTGGTTCAGGGATATGAAGGACAAGATCGGCCCAAGTTTTATGCTCGTCGGTCTTCTGCCTGGTAACGCCTTGCGGGTTGTATTGCAAGCTGGGCACGCGAGCCAGAGCGCCAATTAGATCGGTGCGACCTTGTTGGGCGTTGAGCCACTCTTCAAATTTAAGCGCCATCTGCTTCCCCTTATTACCTTGCCGGTTGGCTATTCGATCCTGCTCATGCCTTTAGCCTCAGGTGATGGTATATCGCCCTTCAAGATGGCTAAGGGTGAAACTCTTGATCTCACTATTCAGTAAACGAGCGATGACCCAGCCGGTAGCGCCGTCTTTGAAGAAAATGTCGTAGCGTGTTGATGCCACAGCCATCTGATGAACTTCGCCCGAGGCGGCCATACACGTGCTGACCAACGTGCGTCCATGGTAGATCTGGGCTTGCACTTTGATCGCCGCATTGTTGTGAAATGTGATCTCGTTCTCTGACATTGGGTCTTGCTGCTCGCTACGCCGACGGTAACCAAGTCGGGAAGTGGTTTTAGGCGTATGATGATCGTACCCCCATCGCAGGCCGCGCACATCGGCCAGTCAGGGAGTATCTGTATCCGCCAGTTGGGGGATGTTTGCCGTGGCAATGAAGATGCGGGTAGCGACGCGCCAGTCCGCCGATCAACCACCGGCCGCTTTATTCCACGAGGTGGTGGCGCACGGCCAGCGCGACCGCTTCCGTGCGGCCGGCGACGCCGAGCTTGGCCAGGATGTGGCTGACGTGGGATTTGATGGTTGAAGGACTGACGAAGAGGCTCTCGGCTATCTCGGAGTTGTTCATCCCCCGCACCATCAGCGCCAGCACGGCCTGCTCGCGGGCCGTCAGGTCGCGGCCCACTACTGTTACCGGTTGCCCACTGGCGTGGATGAGCGTCTGGGCAACCTCCGGCGACAGCGTGCCCCGCCCGGCATGCGCGGCGCGGATCGCCTGGGCCAGTTGGGTGGCGGATACGTCCTTGAGGAGATAACCGATCGCCCCGGCCCGCAGCACTTTCTGCACCAGCCCCTCTTCGTTGAAGCTCGTTAGGGCGATCACCTGCACCGCCGGATACTCACGGCGGATGGCGCGGGTGGCCTCGACCCCGTCCAGCCCCGGCATAACCAGATCCATCAGCACCACGTCGGGCCTTACCCGTGCGCACTGCTGGATGGCCTCCTCGCCTGTGGCGGCCTCGCCGGCCAATTCAAGGTCATCGTGGACTTTCAGAAACATCGCCAGGCCGCGGCGAACCATAGTGTGGTCGTCCACCAACAACACGCGAATTGGGGCCGGCTCGTTCATGGCGCTTCTCCGTGCGCAGCTGACGGCCAGCGGGTCGTGATCTCCGTCCCCTCGCCCGACCGGCTGGTGATCGACACCGTCGCGCCGATGGCCGCGGCGCGCTCCCGCATCATCCCCAGCCCGTAATGCCCGGAATAGATTTGATTGGTATCGAAACCACGACCATCGTCGCAGATCCGTAGTTCCACGATCCCGGCCTCGTGGCGCAGATCGATCGCCACCCGCGTGGCCGCGGCGTGTTTGGCGACGTTGTTCAGCGCCTCCTGGCACAGGCGGTAGAGGGCAACCTGCACCTCGCCCGGCAGCGCCCCGATCTCGCCCACGGTCACAGTGACCGGGACGTTCGTTCGGCCGGAAAAGGCGTCGCCCAGTAAAGGCAGCAACTCGCTCAACTCGCTCTCGCTCAGCTCCAACGGCCGCAGATCGACCAGTAACCCGCGCATCTCCGCCAGAGCGCCCCGCGTCAGCCGCCGCAAATCCTCCAGCGACTCCCGCACTTCCTTCGGGTGTTGCTCCCACAGGCGCGGCAGCACTTCGGCAATCAGGCTGGCCGAGAAGAGCGATTGATTGACCGCGTCGTGCAGGTTCTGAGCCAGACGGCGGCGCTCCTCTAGCGAGGCCAATACTTGCCCTTGTTGATATTGTTGGGTGTTGACCAGGGCGATCGTGGCCTGATTGGCCAGCATAAGCGCCAGGTCGGCGTGGTGGGCGGTGAAATAATTCGGCTGCACACGAGCTACCCCCACGCCGCCGATGACCCGGCCCTTCGTGGCGAGCGGAACCCACATCCAGGAGTGGACGCCTTCTAATAACCCAGCCGCCTGCTCTGCCAGGAGCAACCGCAGAAAGCGCGCCACCGGGTCGGCGCCCCATACGTCGGCCGTGCGCTGCGGCCGGCGCTCGTTCACCAGCGCCGTCAGCGTTTCCATCCCACCCACCCGGACGCGAAAGGGGAGGGTTTCATCCAGTTGCTGCTTCCCACTCACGGCCTGGGCCACCAGATCCCAACCTTCCAATGTGAAGACCACGCCGTGGGTATACTCAAGAATCTCTCGCAATTGATCGAGGATCAAACCCGGTTGGAGTTCCAGTTCGGAAGCCAGCGTTTGGGAAATCTCTAAAAGTTTGACCTGTTCACTGACGTCACGGACTGAACTCAGGAGACACAAACGATCCCGATAGTTACATCCAGTCCCACGTAGATTAACGGTGAACGGCGTCCCATCCCGGCGCGTGTGGACGACTGTCGCTTCAAACGACTTACCGATTTGGACTGTCTGGAGCCACTGAGTAAAAAGCGCAAAACTATCGGGGTGCATAAAAGTAGCGGGGGACAGGCCGATGAAATCCTCATGGGTATAACCGTGCATCGAGCCCGCCGCGGGATTGGCCTCGACCACCAAGCCGGTTTCGACATCGTTGAGGATTAGCCCGTCACCAAGAGCCTCAAAGATGCGCCGGTACGGCCGTTCTGGGTCTTCGCTTGGCAAATTTGGCATTTCATTTCCCTTGAGACCTGGAGGAATTGTATCAAAATGTGACAGCGATAGAACTACCAAATCTAACGATCCAGGCCATGAGGACAACTATTCAACAACGCCCTTCACCTCGATGTTCAATGGAACAATAAGCACACAACGAGCGTCACACTAAGGCAAACACCTGTAAGGGTTCAACTACCAGGTTTTTGGCAAAAATAGTTGAAGGAGATGTGATGATGCGAAACCTTAAGTTATTGATAACGACATTCATGCTGGTGGCTCTACTGGCCGCCTGCCAACCCGCCGGCGGCCAGCCCGGCGCGCTCGAGCCGCCGGTCGGCGTGACGCCCGAAGCCTCGGTTACGCCCGACCCCGCCGCGGCCTTCATCGCCGCCGCCCGCGCCCACCTGGTGGGCGAGCTAGGCATCGACGATAGCGCCATTGCCCTCGTGTCGGCCGCGCCGGCCGAGTTCAGCGATTCCTGTCTGGGGCTGGGCGGCCCGGCCGAAAGCTGCCTGCAAGCCGTCACCCCCGGCTGGCTGGTGATGTTGGACGTGGACGGCCAGACGTATGAGCTACATACCGACGAGACCGGCGAGCAAGTGCGCCTGGCCTCCGACATCAGCAGCATCCCCGTAGACCCCGAAGCGGCCACGGCCGCGGCGATGGCTTATCTGGCCGGTCAACTGGCCGTGGACGAGAGTGTAATCAAGGTCGTCGCGCTGGAAGCGGCCGAGTTCAGCGACTCCTGCCTGGGGCTGGGCGGCCCGGCCGAAAGCTGCTTGCAGGCGATTACGCCCGGCTGGTTGTTCACGCTGGGGGTGGCCGGCCAGGAGTACGAGGTGCGTAGCGACGGCACCGGCCAGGTCGTGCGGATGGCCGAAGCGGCAGAGTAGGCGGAACTTCCAGTTCCGCGCGCTGGGCGAGCGTGGAGCTGGAAGCTCCACCTACACTTTATAGAGCGTATCCAGATACCGTTTCAGCATATCGCCGACCACGCCGCGCAGCGGCAAGGTGGCGGCCATACCATAGACCGGGGCCATGCCGCCCTCGGCCGCCGGATGGGCGCGGACGTGGGCCACGGCCGCGGCCAGATCATCGAGGAACCGCTCGGCTACCCCCGGCTGGGTATGGCGCAGCGTGACGCACAGGTGGACGCAGGGCGGTAGGTGCAGCCCGTTCAGGCTCCAGCCGTGGTGGGCCATCTCGTCCAGTACGCGGTAGATGTCCACCTCATCCGAGGTGAAGGCGTGGACGAACAGCGAGTGGCCCAGCAGACGCAAGCCGGGAATGGTGGCGATGCCGGCGCGAATCTCGGCCGCCGTTTCAAATATATGCCGCGCGGCCTCGCGATACCCCTCGCGGCCCAGCGAGATCATGGCCGCCCAGCAAGCCGCGCTGAGCGCCCCCGGCCGGCTGCCGGCCAGCGTGGGCGAGAAGTACAGGCCGCCCGGCCAATCGGTGGCGGTGAAGTACTGGTAACGCCGCAGCTCCGGCCCGCGATAGAGGACGACCGACGTGCCTTTGGCCGCATAGCCGTACTTATGCGTGTCGGCCGACAGCGAGGTGACGCCGGGCAGGCGGAAGTCGAATGGCGGCGCCGGGTAGCCAAGCTCGGCCGCCCAGGGCAACAGGAAACCACCCAGACAGGCGTCGGTGTGAAAGCCAATGCCGCGTTCCCGCGCCAGTTCGGACAGTTCGGCGATGGGGTCGCTGACGCCATAGGGGAAGCAGGGGGCCGAGCCGACGAGGACGATGGTGTTGCGATTGATGGCCGTCCGCGCTGCGGCCACGTCGGCCCGCCAGTCGCCATCGACCGGGATGCGCACCGGCTTGATGTTGAAGTATTGGGCCGCCTTGTCGAACGCGGCGTGGGCGGTGACGGGCACGATCATCTCCGGCTGGGTGATGCCCCGCTCGGCCCGCGCCCGGTCGCGGTAGGTCTTCATCGCCAGCAGGATGCTCTCCGTGCCGCCGCTGGAAACAACGCCACAGATGGCATCGGAGGTCTGTTCCGCCCCCAGCATGGCGGCGGTCATGGCGACGATCTCGGCCTCATACTTGGCGATGCTCGGCCAGACGTCGGCGTGCAGCGGGTTGGTCTGCGAGGTGAGGGCGTAGACCTGGTTCAGGAAGTCGACGTGGTCGTCGTCGCCATGATAGACGGCCCCGGAGACGAAGCCGTCGCGCCAGCGGGCCTGTTCCCGGTCGCGCAGTTCGCTCATTTCATGCAGGATGGCCGCCCGTTCCAGTCCGGCATCCGGCAGGCGGGCGTGGCTAACGGTGTCGTCCCGGTATGGTTTCAGCGACGCCTCCAGATCGACCATCAGGCCGTCGTACTGGGCCTCGATGCGGCGGTTGACGGCTGGAATGGCGCGCACGCCCTTCTCGACCTTGGGCGACAGGCGTCGGGTGAGATGATTGAGAGTTGACTTGAGAGACATGATTCAGGCTCGATTTAACCGGGCATAGAGGCCACGGTTTTGCTTGTAGAGCGCCCGGTACACGGCGAACAGTTCATCGTACAGGGCGCGGTTGGCTGGGTTGGGCGTGTAGGTGGCGGCAATGGGCACGGCGTGGTCGATGTCGGCCAGGGTGGTATGGCCGGTGGCTACGGCGGCCAGCAGGCCCACGCCGCGCACGTTGGTCTGCACCGGGTCGCGCACCTGCCGGATGGTGCGATCCAGCACGTCGGCATGAATCTGGCACCACACGTCGGAATTGGCCCCGCCGCCGACCATGCGGATGTTGTCCAGCCGCCGGCCAGCAAACTTCTCCAGGTAATAGTGGAGCCAGCGCGTATTAAAGGCCACGCCCTCGAAGACGGCCCGGATCAGATGCGCCCGCGTGGCCCGCAACGAGAGATTGTGGAAGCCACCGCGTACCAGCGGGTCATCGACCGGGGTGCGCTCGCCGTGCAGCCAGGGGGTGAAGATGACTTTCTCGCTGCCGGGCGGCGTGTCGGCCACCATCTGGTCGAAGATGGGGTAGACGTTGGGCGCGCGCGTTTCCCGCGCCAGCGCGTCATCGACATAGAGGATGTTGTCGCGCAGATAGGCCAGACAGGCCCCGGCCGTCTCCTGCTCGGCGGCGATGAAGTAGCGGCCGGGGATGGCCGAGGGCAGCGAGGCCATGTTGTGGAACAGGTCGGTCTTTTTGAAGGGCACGTGGCAGGTGAGCCAGGACGAGGTGCCGATGTAGAGGTGCGGCTCATAGTCGGCCACCGCGCCGGAGCCGACGGCCGCCGAGTGCATGTCGGGCGTGCCCAGGATGACCGGGATGCCCGGCGGCAGACCAAGATCACGCGCCGCGTCGGATTGCAGCGGGCCGAGAATATCCACGGCGCGGTGTAACGCCGGTAGTTTGTCCTTGTCGATGGTGGAAAAGCGAATCAGGTCATCGTTGTAATGGACGTTGTCGATGGCGCGGTTGTCGGTCAGCCAGTGGAGGGTGATCGATTCATGCGACGCGGCGAACCGGCCGGTCAGGCGCAGATTGAGATAATCCTTAGGCTCCAGAAATTTGTAGGTTTGGCGATAGACCTCCGGTCGTTCATGCTTGATGAACAGGATGTGGGCGATGGGATCCTTGCCGGAGTGGACGGGGATGCCGCCGGTGAGGCGCAGCCAGGTGACCAGCCGCCGCAGGCCATAGCCCTGAACCTTGGGGAAGCCGCCGGTGACCCGCCCGACGTGGGCCGCGCCGCGAGCGTCCATCCAGATGATGGCGTTCATCAGATGGCGGCCGTCGCGGTCGACGGCGACCGTGCCCGACCATTGGCTGGTGCAGCCGATGGCGACAATGCGGCCCGGCGCGTCCGGGTAATCGGCCAGCAGCGCCGCCGCGGCCGCCCGGATGGCCGTCCACCACTCGTCGGGGTCTTGCTCCGCGCCGCCGCCGGGCAGGATGGTCATCTGCGTGGCCTCGACCCGGCAGTCGACTACCTCGCCGCGCGCGGTGACAAGGGCGACTTTGGGGCCGGATGTGCCCAGGTCGATTGCCAGAATGAGATCGTCCATGCTCCATCCTCCACGTTAACCAATGGTAGCGCATCTCTGGGCGATCCCACAATTAGCCGTGTTCGTGCCTCATTTCACAATGTTGACATTGACCGCAAAGAGATCAATACTGTTTTGGGCTTGCGATAGAGTTGCTCTACAGGCTATAACCCGTCTTCCTCGCTGGTTACCTGATTGCGTCGTTGAACAGCTTACTTCTATCGAAAATCTGATCATTCACTAACCGAAAATCACCCTATAACAACCCGCGTTCTAGCGCGCGACGGGTGGGCCGATTGACTGGTCCAACCCTTTGCCTTTGTCGGGAGGTTTCTATGGCTATCCAGTTCGATATTG
>OEOE01000074.1_pt1 | contig 15513 bp, 13 predicted proteins | sample 1539681 | NCBI WGS metagenome assembly OEOE01 (sample SAMEA3611561, study PRJEB22512) | activated sludge metagenome | biome: Urban; feature: Wastewater Treatment Plant; material: Activated Sludge | place: Slovenia | collected 2012-09-24
GAGGTAGGTGTCAACGCCCTGCTCGCCGAGGTAACGGATCGAATCGGTCCAGGCCACGGGCGAGGTGAGTTGCGCCTTCAGTTCGGCGCGAATGTCGTCGGGGGTGTGGATGGGCCGCGCGGTGACGTTGGCGATGACGGGAATAGCCGCCTCGCGCAACGGGGCGGCATCGACGGCGGCGGCGAATTCCTCGGCCACGACAGCCATCAGCGGCGTGTGGGCGGCGATGGAGATGGGCAGGCGCACGACCTTGCGCGCCCCGGCCGCGGTCAGCTGCTCGACAGCCAGCGCCAGGGCCACCTCATCGCCGGAGATGACGATCTGGCCGGGGCAGTTATCGTTGGCGACGCCCACAAAGCGGCCACTCTCCGCGGCGGCGCGGGCGCATAGCTCGGCCACCGGCCCGGCGTCCAGCCCCAACACGGCGGCCATGCCGCCCGGGCTGCGCTCCCCGGCCAACTTCATCAGCTCGCCGCGCCGCCGCACCAGTGCCAACCCATCGGCGAAGCGCAGCGCCCCGGCCGCGGCCAGGGCCGAGAACTCGCCCAGCGAGTGACCGGCCAGGTAAGCGGCGTCGGTCTGCCCGCGCGCCCGCAACACGGCCCAGGCGGCCAGACTGGTGGTGAACAGCGCCGGCTGCTGGACGGCCGTATCGGTCAATGCCTCTTCCGGCCCGTCGAAGCAGAGGCGCGACAGGGCCAGGCCCAGCCGCTCGTCGGCCTCGTCGAACAGGGCGCGGGCGACCGGCTCGCGGTCATACAGGTCGCGCCCCATCCCGACAAATTGTGAACCCTGTCCGGGAAAGAGGAAAGCCGTGGGCATAACAGTGTAGGGCGGGTTGGCAACCCGCCCCTAAGCCTCTAATTGAAGAGGCGGGTTGCCAACCCGCCCTACATAGCCATTATCAAGAGACGGGTTGCCAACCCATCCTACTCTTCGGTGGATGCGGGCAATATCTGACGGCCGTTGTACTTGCCGCAACTCGGGCAGACGCGATGGGCCCGCTTCATCTCGCCGCAATCCGCGCAGGGGACGAGGTGATAGAGGCTCAGGGCGTCGTGGGCGCGCCGCTTGTCGCGCCGTGCTTTTGATACTTTTCGCTTGGGAACTGCACCCATGATCTTGCTTCCTTATATATCGTAGTGATCACGCCGCTCGTCGAGCCGTCTCGACCCCTTCTTGCAGGTGGCCGATCCTTTCTCTCCATTCGGCGACAGACAACAAAAACAAGCGGCAATTGGCCGCGAATAGGGATTATAGCCGTAGGGAGCTATTCTCGTCAAGACGATTTTCGTCCGTTGTTTTCTCCGCGTACTCCGCGTCTTCCCTTCGCGTACTCCGCGTTCCTCTTCCCATTAGGGACTTTAGAAAAGCCCTGTTGCGAAGCAGTGAGTTGTTACCGTTTATGTGGCTTGTGCTACAATTCCCCGCGTTGGCATTTTGGCAACCGGAAGTGGGCTGTTCGGCCCGAATAGATGACATCGAGACAAACATGTCTTTAACCAAAGTGACGGAATCATTTGAGCAGCCACTGGAAGGCGGCGCTATCAAGGTCGGCGGTTGGCGCAGCGCGCTGCAAACGGCGGTGGTGCTGTTCAAGCTGCGCATCGTCTTTCTGTTGCTGATGGCCGCCACCGGCGGGGCTTTTCTGGCCGCGGGCGGCTGGCCGGGCTGGGGCGTGTTGCTGTTGACGTGGCTGACGGGCGGCATGGCCGCCGCCGGGGCGTCATCGCTCAACCAGTATTGGGAACGGCAGCGCGACGGCCTGATGGGCCGCACCCGCTCCCGGCCGCTGGTCAACGGCGACATCACCGATCCGGGCTGGGTTCCCTGGGTCGGGCTGGGCCTCATCCTGGCGCCGGTGTTGGCCGTGGCCTGGTTCAATCGGCCGCTGGCCTTCTTCCTGGCCCTGGGGGCGTTCATCTACGTCGGCATCTATACCATCTGGCTGAAGCCGCGCACCTTGCTCAATATCGTCATCGGCGGGGCAGCGGGCAGCGCCGCCGTCCTCAGCGGCAGCGCCGCCGCCGGCTTCTGGAACGCCCCCGGCGCGCTGGCCCTGGCCGCCATCCTCTTCCTGTGGACGCCGTTCCATTTCTGGAGCCTGGCCATCCTCTACCGCGACGAGTACCAGCGGGCCGACGTGCCCATGTTGCCGACGCAAACCACGCCGCAAAAGGCGGCCTGGTGGGTCATGTCCCACACGCTGCCCACCGGCCTGCTCAGCCTGCTCATGGTGACGCTGCCCGGCCTGGGGTGGATCTTCTTCCTGCCGGTGCTGGCGATCACCATCGACCTGTTCTATCGCAACGTCCAACTCATCCGCGACCCGTCGCCGCTGAATGCCCGCAAGCTGTTCATGTCATCGAACTACTACTTGCTGGTGTTGTTGCTGGCGATCTGCGTCGATCTGGCCCTGCCCTGGTGACGCGCCGCCCCCCGGTTCCATCTTTCCTTCCACACCGGTTCCACGTTTTTTTGCATATTTGCCGTTGTTACCCTACTATAGTCGCCCAATTGGGATTGTAGGCGCGATTTACGCGCTCGATCCCGGTCGTCGGGGAGCGGCCAACCCTTGAGGGTGCTCGTCGCCGCACATCCAGTGGTCAACGAGGCCCCCTGTCCGCAACTTGGGCGCGGATAGAGGGAACGAGACGGGCAGCGACGCGCGATGAAAAATGACGCGCGCTCCTTACCGCAAGGAGGTCAGAAAATAGATTAGTGTAGGACGTTGACAACCGCATACGCACGAAACCAACGAACTGAGTCCCAAGCGGGCTACCATCTTAGAACAGAGGAGACTAGGAGATGAAAGCACGATTGAGTTATTTGTTGGCATTGTTGGCGGTGCTGGCCCTGGCCCTGGCGGGCTGTGGCGGTGCAGCGCAGGAAACCACGCCGACCGAGGCCGCGGCCGAAGCCGCGGCCACCGAAGCGCCGGCTGTCGCCGAATCGACCGTCGCCCCCACCGAGGCCGCAGCCGAAGGCGCGCCAACCGAAGCGCCGGTCGTCGTCACCGGCAACACCCTCGACGCAGTGCGCGAGCGCGGCACGTTGCGCTGCGCCGGCAACCAGTCCGTTCCCGGTTTCGGCTATATCAACCCCGACACCAATGAGTTCGAGGGCTTCGACATCGACTTCTGCAAGGTGTTCGCCGTGGCGGTGCTGGGCGACCCCAACGCCATCGAAGTGCGGCCGACGACGGCCAACGAGCGCTTCCCCGTCCTGCAATCGGGCGAGGTGGACGTGCTCAGCCGCAACACCACCTGGACGATCAGCCGCGACACGTCGCTGGGCCTCGACTTCGCGCCGGTCACCTTCTACGACGGCCAGGGCATGATGGTGCGCGCCGATAGCGGCATTGAGGACCTGGAGGGGCTGGACGGCGGCACGATCTGCGTCCAGTCGGGCACGACGACCGAGAAGAATCTGGCCGACGTCTTCCGCGCCCGCGGCATCGACTTTACCCCGGTCGTCTTCGACGAAGCCGACGCGACCCGTCTGGCCTACGACGAAGGGCAATGCGACGGCTTCACCACCGACAAATCGGGCCTGGTGTCGCAGCAAATCCTGATGGCCGACCCGGCGGCCCACATCATCCTCGACGAGACCATGTCCAAGGAGCCGCTGGCCCCCGCCGTGCGCCACGGCGATAACAACTGGTACGACATCGTCAAGTGGTCGATCTTCTGCACCATCGCCGCCGAAGAGATGGGCATCGATTCGACCAACGTCGATACCTTCCTGGGCGGCGAGGACCCGGTCATCCAGAACCTGATGGGCGAGACGGGCGACCTGGGCGTGGCGATGGGCCTGAACAACGACTTCTGCTACCAGATCGTCAAGCAGGTCGGCAACTACGGCGAGATCTACAACCGCAACCTCGGCCCCGATACGCCGTTCGATCTGCCGCGCGGCCTGAACGCGCTGTATACCGAAGGCGGTATCCAGTACGCGCCGCCATTCCGATAAGAATAAGAATTGGCTACGGATTTAAACGGACGAAACGGATAGAAACGGATTTTTTATCCGTTTCTATCCGTAACATCCGTGGTAATCCGTAGCCAATTCTTCCTGACCTGGCGCGACAATGACTAATTCCACACCGCCACCACCCCAACGCACAGCGAGGATTCCGTTCTGGCGGGACATCCGGGTGCTGGGCGTCATCGCCCAGATCGCCTTTCTCATCGTCGTGCTGTCCGCCCTGGGTTGGGTGGCGGGCAACGTCGGCGATAACCTCTCGACCCTGGGCGAGAGCCAATTCCTGTGCCGCGACGGCAGCAGCAGCGTGCGCTGCGCCTTCGATTTCCTGCGCCTCGACGCCCAGTTCGCCATCTCCGAGTCGCTCATCCCCTATGATCCCAGCGACTCCTACGGCCGCGCCCTGCTGGTCGGCGCGCTGAACACGATCAAGGTCGCCGCCCTGGGCATCGTGCTGGCGACGGTGTTGGGCACGGTGACCGGCATCGCCCGCCTGTCGTCCAACTGGCTGATTCGCAACGTAGCCCGCTGGTACGTCGATCTCATCCGCAATACCCCCCTGCTATTGCAGCTATTTTTTCTCTTTTTCGGGGTCATCCTGCTCTTTCCGCCCATCCGCGAGGCCGTTCAGCCCTTCGGCCTGCCCATCTTCCTGAGCCAGCGCGGCATCAACCTGCCGGGCATCGCCGTCATGCCGTCCTTCACGACATGGCTGCTGTTCCTCGGCGGCGGGCTGGCATTGGCCGGGCTGGTGTGGTGGTGGCTGGGCCGCCGCGAACGGCAGACGGAGCGCAATAGCAACCGGCCGGTCTGGTCGCTGCTGGCCTTTCTGGCCGTCGCCGCCGTGGGCTGGTTCGTGGCCTCGGCCGTGGCCGCCGATAATCAGGGCTTCCTGGTGGCCGATGGCACGGGCATCCAGAGCATTGACGAGCTGGCCGCGGCCACCCGCGCCGAACTGGGCCTCGATGATTTGGGCGAACTGGACGCGGCCGTCGCCGCCGGCATCGTGAGCGCCGAACAAGTGGACGCGGCGACGCTGAGCGTGTGCGCCGTGGCCGACACGCCCATCGAGCCGAACATTGCCGCCACTTTGCGCCGGGCGGGCATCCCTTACACGGTGGAGCGGGTCGATGACCTGGCCGCGGCCGTCGCCGGGTATAGCGGCGGCGACTGTGACGGCCTGGCCGCCGAGCGAGCCGCCCTGTCGGCCGAGTTGGCCGCCGGAAGCGTGACCGGCACCATCCTGCCCCTGCCCGAAACGCCCCTGCGCCTGGACGTGCCGCGCATCGAGGGGTTGAACTTTGTCGGCGGCCTCAGACTGTCGCCCAATTTCGCCGCCATCCTCATCGGCCTGACTATTTATACCGGCGCGTTCATCGCCGAGATCGTCCGGGCCGGCATCCAGTCCGTCGCCAAGGGGCAGTCGGAGGCGGCGCGGGCGCTGGGGCTGTCCGAGGGGCAACGCTTGCGGCTGGTCGTGCTGCCCCAGGCGTTGCGGGTCATCATCCCGCCCCTGACCAGCCAATACCTCAATCTGACCAAGAACTCGTCGCTGGCTATCGCCGTCGGCTACCCCGACTTGTGGTCGACGGCCTACACCACGCTCAACCAGTCGGGCCGCGTCATCCAGATTTTCTTTCTGGCGATGGGCACGTATCTATTCTTCAGTCTGACGATCTCGTTCTTCCTGAACTGGTACAACCGCCGCGTTGCGCTGGTGGAGAGATAAGATGACGACGCTCTACCATAACCTGCAAACCTTTCTGCGCGGCGACACGGGCCATTTTAGCTGGCGGCATTTTCTGCGCGAGCACGTCTTCAGCAGTTGGTGGTACGTCCTGTGGCTGCTACTTCTCAGCTACGTCACGATCCGCGTGGTGGCCGGGCAGTTGGCCGCCGCGCCCATCACCACGGCCGCCATCCTGCTCGCCTGGGCGCTGCTGCTGACGTTCACGGCGGTCAGCAACGTCTTGCACCAGCACACGCCGCTGACCTTCTGGCTCAGCCGCAACCTGTTCAACTCCATCACCGGAGCTATCGTTTCCCTGCTGCTGGTGCTGCTGCTGCTGGCCGCGGCGCGCGGCTTCGTCGGTTGGGCGGTGGTGCGGGCCAGCCTCAGCACCGACCCGGACGTGGCCGCCCAAACGCTGGCCCAATGGGAAAATCCGGGCGCGAACTGGGGCGCGGTCATCGACAACCTGCGCAATTTCATGGTCTTTCGCTTCCCGCGCGAGCAGGATTGGCGTTTGTGGCTGCTGGTATTGTGGAACGCGCTGCTGTTGATCCCCACCCTGTTTGTCTTCAGCCGCGAGGTATTTCGCCGCTCGCCCCTGCGGCGGCTGTTGACGATCTTGTGGCTGCTCACGCCCATCGTCGCCTACCTGCTGCTGGTGGGCGTGGGCGAGGGCGGGCCGCTGCCGCGCATCAACCCCGATGTGGCCTGGGGCGGCCTGCTGCTGACGCTGATCCTCGCCGTCTTTGGCATCATCGCCTCGTTCCCGTTGGGCGTGCTGCTGGCCCTCGGCCGTCGCAGCCGGATTCGCGGCGTGCCCCCCTGGCTCACCTGGCTCATTGTCGCCCCGCTGACCCTCTACCTGCTGGCGACGCAAACGCTGCCCGGCCTGCGCGCGGCCGACGGCCTGGGGCAGCAGATCGTCGCCCTGTGGCCGCTGGCCCTGCCCGTCGTGGCCTATCTCTTCCTGCGCTATTTCCAGGGCAACGTCGTGGCCCTGCTCAGCACGGTCTACATCGAGGTCATCCGCGGCGTGCCGCTCATCACCGTCCTGTTCATGTCGATCATCCTCTTCCCCATCTTTTTGCCGTCGGGGATGCAGGTGCTGGGCACGTGGCGGGTGCTGGCGGCGGTGGCCCTCTTCGCCGCCGCCTATCTGGCCGAGAATATTCGCGGCGGGCTGCAATCAATCCCCAAGGGGCAATACGAGGCGGCCGACGCGCTGGGGCTGGGCACGGCGCGCAAGTACCGCTCCATCATCATGCCCCAGGCGTTGCGGGCGGTCATCCCGGCCATCGTCGGCCAGTTCATCGGCCTTTTCAAGGATACGACGCTGGTCGAGACGGTCGGCCTGATCGAGTTCCTGGGCGTCGCCAATCTCATCTCGGCCCAACCCGACTGGCTGGGCGTGCGGCGCGAGCCATACGTCTTCATCGCCATCGTCTATTTCATCGGCAACTTTCTGATGGCCGGCTATAGCCGCCGGCTGGAGCGGCGGCTGGGCGTGGGCGAGCGTTAGGCCCGCCGGCGCAGTCCCAGGAAACATCAACATGGCCCATCACGACCCGACCCACCCCATCGACCACACCCACAGCCACGTCCGACCCCACGTCGCCGACGAGATCATCATCTGCCGCGACGTGCACAAATGGTACGGCGAGTTCGAGGCGCTCAAGGGCGTCAGCCTGACCGTCAAGCGCGGCGAAGTGGTGGTCATCATCGGCCCGTCGGGGTCGGGCAAATCGACCTTCATCCGCACCATCAACCGGCTGGAAGAGCATCAAGCGGGGGAGATTATCGTCGATGGCATCACCCTCAGCCACGACATCCGCAACATCGCCGAAATTCGCCGCGAGGTGGGCATGGTCTTCCAGCAGTTCAACCTGTTCCCGCACCTGACCGTGCTGGAGAACATCATGCTGGCCCCCACCAACGTGCGCAAATGGACGCGCGAGCACGCCGAGGAGCGGGCTATGCACTGGCTCAACCGTGTCGGCATCCCCGAGCAGGCCCACAAATACCCCGGCCAGCTATCGGGCGGCCAGCAGCAGCGCGTCGCCATCGCCCGCACGCTGTGCATGGAGCCACACGTCCTGATGTTCGACGAGCCGACGTCGGCCCTCGACCCGGAGATGATTAAGGAAGTGCTGGACGTGATGCGCGACCTGGCGCTGTCGGGCTACACCATCCTGGCCGTGACCCACGAGATGGGCTTCGCCCGCACCGTGGCCGACCGCGTCATCTTCATGGACGGCGGCCTCATCGTCGAAGAGAACACACCCGAAGAGTTCTTCGCCAACCCCAAGAGCGAGCGGACGAAGCTGTTTCTGTCGCAAATCCTCAGTCACTAGACATGACGGGTGTGGTAACATCTGTCATGTCTGCGCATGAATGAGCGAGTGGACGGGCATGCGTTCGTCGGGGTTGTCGCCGATCGAGTAGATCCCATCGCCGTTTGGCGTAATACCGGCCTGGGCCATAACCTCTTCCGCGACATAGAGGGGAGCATCCAGGCGAACTGCCAGATTAATTCCGTCGCTGGGGCGACAATCGATCTCTGCCACCTGTTTGGGGGTACGCGCCACAATGGAGGCGTAGAAGATCTGCTCATGAAGTTTGCCGATGATAACTTGCTCCACTCGCAGGTCGGCCAGTTGTAACAAGGTCGTCATAAGGTCGGCCGTCAGCGGGCGCGGCGGTCGTCGTGAAGTAAGTTGCGCCGCCAGTGCTACCGCGTCGATCGGCCCGATCCAGATGGGTAAGGCGCGATTGCCCTCCACTTCCTTCAGCAGTACGATGCGATGTGGCCACAAACCACGCGTCGCCTCCTCATAAGCTTGTTGTTGATCTGGCGTTAACGCCAATGTTGGGTCTGGGGAGCGATACAAGCTCCAACGCAGCGGCTGCCGGGGTTCTAGAGTAAGAGCTACGCCAGCTAGAAAAGGCTCGCGCGTCACTTCGGGCATGGCCGATAGTTGGGCGGCCAGCGCAATCCGCGGATCAATAGGCGACTCACCAGCCAAAATGTCGTGAACAACAACCGGGATCATCATGTTCTTTCTCCTAACTCGCTGAGTTCGACCGGCAACCGGGGCATAGTCGGCTTGTAGGGCGACTTGCAGCCGCCGCCGGCCGCGATGGACTCGCACCTTCACCGCACCGAGAGAGACACCCAGGCGATGCGCCGTCTCCTGATGGCTGAGACCATCCCCATAGACCAACGAGATTGCCTCGCGTTCGGCCTCGGGTAATTCCGCCAGGGCCTGCTCTAGACGGGATCGAGCTTCCCTTTTTTGAACCCACTGCTCCGGCTGTGATTCCGCGTCCCGGCTGGCTTCTGTGTCAGTCTCGAGAGGGACGAATCGGGAAGGCTGTCGTAGCCGGCCGCGGGCCATATTCAGAGCAATAGCGTACAGCCAAGGTGCGAATCGCTGCGGTTGGCGTAAGATGTCGATGCTCAGGTACGCTTGCAACAGCGTCTCTTGCAGCACGTCGTCTGCTTCAGCGCGCGAATAAAGGATGCCCTGTAGCAAGCGGCGCAGTTGCGCTTCGTGCCGGTTTGCTAGAAGCGAGAAAGCTTCCCGCTCGCCCGCGCGGCATCGCAGTACTAACTCGGCATCACTGACTTCGTCCATGCGCGTCTGTTATATAGTTGTTGTTCGAAGGGAAAAGGTTACATCGGCTTATCGACCAAACCGATGGGCTGTAGCTCAAGCTTTCTCAGTTGCGCTAAGACGTAAGCTGACCGGCTTGCGCTACAGCCTCCTATTCGTGAGTTAAGAAACCGGCACTACAGTTCGTGCGCAACCTTCGCCAGCTTCGCCACCGCCTTCTCCAGTTCGTTCATGGCCGTGGCGATGGTGAAGCGCACGTGGCCCTCGCCGCTGCGGCCGAAAGCCGCGCCGGGGACAGAGGCGATGCCCGCCTTTTCGATGAGCGCCTCGGCCAGTTCGGCGCTGGTCTTCGTGCTATTGGGGAAGCGCGGGAAGAGGTAGAACGCGCCCTCGATGTCCATGCACTCCACGCCGTCGATGGCGTTGAGCGCCGGCACCATGAAATCGCGCCGCTTTTTGTAGGCTGCGGTCATCTGCTGCGTCGTATCGCGCGGGCCTTTCAGCGCGGCCACGGCGGCGTGCATGGTGAAGTTGGCCGCCGAGGAGACGGTCTGGCTGTTCATCTGCGTCGCCAGCTTCATGATCGGCGTCGGCCCGGCCAGCCAGCCCAGCCGCCAGCCGGTCATGGCGTGGGACTTGGACAGGCCGTTGATGGTCAGGGTGCGCTCGGCCATGCCCGGTTGGGCCGCCGGGGAGAGGTGCTGGCGGCCATCGAAGATGATCGACTCGTAGATCTCATCGGAGATGACGTAGAGGTCGTGCTCCAGGGCCACTTCCACGACAGCGTCCAGTTCTTCGCGCGTGATCACCCGGCCGGTGGGGTTGTTGGGCGAATTGACCATCAGCGCCTTGGTGCGCGGGGTGATCTTTTCGCGCAGCCGGTCGGCGGTGATGCGGAAGTTGTCGGCCGCGGGCAACGTGACGGCCACCGGCGTGCCTCCGGCCAGGACGATCATCGGCGGGTAGCTGACCCATACCGGCTCCAGGTAGAGCACCTCGTCGCCGGGGTTGAGGATGGCCGACAGGGCCAGGAACAGCGCCCACTTGCCGCCGGGGGTCACGACGATGTCGCTGCCGGGCTTGAGTGTGATGCCGTTATCGGTCTGCATCTTGTCGGCGATGGCTTCCAGCAAGGGGGTGATGCCCTTCATCGGCGCGGGGTAATGGGTCGCGCCGTTCTCGATGGCCTGGAAGGCCGCGGCGGTGATGTAATCGGGCGTATCGAAATCGGGATCGCCGCCGGCCAGGGCGACGACGTCGCGCCCGGCGGCTTTCAGGGCCTTCGCTTTATCGCTAACGGCCAGGGTTTCAGAGGGGGGGATGCTGCTGACGATGCGGGATAGGTCTTTCATAAGGGAGGAATTTTAGCAGACGTGGCGGCGTTGTCCATTGGTTAAGAGGAAGCAGAAGGAACACAGAGGGCGCAGAGGAACACAGAGACCACGGAGGAAAGATTCGTTGAGTCTCCGTGTAACTCTGTGTCTTCGCTCTGTGTGCTCTGTGTGATTCTTCCGGCCTGTCCTACAACAACTGCCCGGACAGGGTAACGATCACCGTTCGCCGCCCGCCGTGGTTGCGGTGCTCGCACAGATAGACCCCCTGCCACGTGCCCAACGCCAGCCGGCCGTCACGGATGGGGATGGTCAGGCTGCTGCCCAGCAGGACGGCCTTCACGTGGGCGGGCATGTCGTCCGGCCCCTCGACGGTGTGTTGGTAAAAGGGCGCGTTCTCCGGGGCCAGGCGGTTGAAGGCTGCTTCCATGTCGGCCCGCACGGTGGGGTCGGCGTTCTCGTTGAGGGCCAGCGCGGCCGAGGTGTGGCAGATGAATATATGGGCCAGCCCGACGGCAAACTGACCGATCTCCGGCACGGCGGCCACTATCTCGTTCGTGACCAGATGGAAGCCGCGCGGTCGCGGGGCAAGCGTTATCTCTCGTTGAAACCAGTTCATCGCTTACTCAATCGCGATACTTACCTGAGTGACAAAGAGTTCGTCATGCAATCGACCTTCAATTTCGGATGGGCCGGCGACCTCGAAGAACAATTCAATCGCCTCAATCAGATTATTTCTGGCCTCTTCAACCGTAGCCCCCTGGCTGGCGACGTCCAATTCCGGGGCCAACGCGACGAACATATCGCCTTCGCGCTCGATGATGGCGGTGAAAAGTTGCTTGCGCTTCATGGCCTGAAATGGGCAACACACCTTTATGCCGTCGCCGTCCCTAATAAAATACGCTCCTGATTATAGAACCGCATCGCGACAATCAGCGCGGCAATGCCAATGCCCAGCGTGATGGCGCTGCACAGGATGACCTGCATCCAGTTCAGCGGCAGCCCGCGGGCCGTGTCGTTGATGAAGTACAACTGGCCGACGGTGGGGATCAGATACATCCACGATTGCGGCCGGATGGGCAGCACCGACAGGAACAGCGACGGCAGGAATCCGGCAAAGGCCACCAGTTGGGCGTAGGTCGAGGCCTCTTTCACCGAACGAGCATACGACCCAATCGCCATCTCCAGGGCCACGGCCATGAAGACGACCGGGATCATCAGGGCCATGGCGGTCAGGATGACGTTCCAGCCGACACTGACGCGAATGGCCGTGAACTCCTGCACCTGGGGCACGCCCAGCAGCACCAGAAACAGGGCCGTCGCCAGGAAGGTCGCCAGCAGCGTGAAGGCGAACACGGCCAGGAACTTGCCCATCAGGAACTCCCAGCGCGGCACGGGGTTCAGCAGCAGCGGTTCCAGCGATTTGCGCTCGCGCTCGCCGGCGGTCGTGTCCACGGCCAGATAGAAGCCGCCATAGAACGCCGCCGTCATCATCACCACCGGCAGCAGGTTGAGCACCACGCTCGACCCGCCCTCGGCTTCCTGCGGGGCCACGTTGACCATCTCCACCGGCACGGCCACGGCCACCGCCGGACTGACTCCCCGCGCCAACAGCCGCAGGTTGCCGATCTGGGCGCTATATTGGCCGATAAGCCCCTGTGCCCGGCCCACGGCCAGATTGCTGCTCTGGCTCGATTCGTCGATGAGCAGTTGTACCTGGGCCGGCTCGCCGTCGCGGAACTTCTGGCCGAAGTCGTCGGGGATGAGCAGCACGAGGCCCAGTTCTCCCCGGCGCACGGCCGCCTCGGCATCGTCGGGCGCTTCGCGGATATCGACGTTGTTCTGATCGAGGAACTGCACCAGGTTGGGCGCGTTGGCCGCGCCGGAGACGTATAGCTCCAGCGGGCGCTCGGCCTGCTCGGTGAAGGTGCGGTTCAGAAAGCCGAACAACACGATGTAGAGCAGCGGATTGATGAGCACGGCGAACAGCGCGTTGCCGACCGAGCGCCGGTCGCGGAGATTATCGACCAGTTCCTTGCGGATGATGATCCCAATGCGTCTGAGCATCAGACCAAACCCTCCTTGCTGCCGATGATGGCGACGAAGGCGTCTTCCAGATTTTCGTGGCCGGTGCGCGCCCGCAATTCGTCGGGCGAACCCTGGGCGGCGACGCGGCCGCCGGCGATGACGACGATGTTGTCGCACAGCATGGCGACTTCCTGCATGATGTGGCTGCTGAAGAGGATGCAGCGCCCCTCGTCGCGCAGTTGGCGGATGACGCCGCGCATGGCCCGCGTGCTCATCACGTCCAGCCCGGCCGTCGGTTCGTCGAGCATCACGTTTTGCGGCTGGTGGACGAGGGCGCGGGCGATGGCGACCTTGACCTGCTCGCCGGTGGAGAAGCCCTCGGTGCGCCGGTCGGCGATGTCGTTCATCTCCAGCAGGGTGATCAGGCTATCGATGCGCGTCTCCAGTTCCCGGCCGCGCAGCCCACGCAACTGGCCGAAGTAGCGCACGTTCTCGCGCGCCGTCAGCCGCAGGTAGAGGCCGTGGGAGTCGGTCAATACGCCGAGCTGCTCCTGGGCCTTCAGCCGTTGCTTGCCGCTATCAAAGCCATCGATGGCCGCCGCGCCGGTATCGGGATCGAGCGCCCCGGCGATGAGGCGCATCGTCGTGGACTTGCCCGCGCCGTTGGGGCCGAGCAAGCCGGTGATCAGCCCATCGGGCGCGGCAAAGGACACGTCCTGCACCGCCTTCACCGGGCCGAATGATTTGCTGAGATTACTGACTTGGATCATGGCATTCCTGATTAATAAAATGACCACAGACCGCGGAAAATGGGCCACCGACGATCTACTGACCTACTGTCCACTACCCACTGTCCACTGCCCACTACCCTACGGCTCCGGCCCGGCGAACGTGACGAAGAACGGCGGCGGCTGCAATTCGTCCAGGCAGGCCGTATCGAGGTCATCGGCGTGGCCGTCGCGGATGAACTGGGCCACCACGCGCGGCATACAGCCCACAGCCAGCACGCCGTGGCCGTAGCCGGGCACGACCAGATGGCGGCTGTTGGGCAGGGTCGCGGCTGCCGCTTCGGCATAGGTCGGCGGCGTCACCGGGTCCGAGCCGCCGGAGAGCAGCAGCGTGGGAATGTCGCTCTGTAGCGGTTGGCGCAGGTCGCCGGCCACCTCGGCCCGCGGCCAGCCGGCGCAGATGGCCTGGAAGTTCGCGGCGAAGGAGCCGAAGCTCGTGTCGGTCTGCGTCTCGGCCGCCGGGTCGATCAGTGGCGCGTCCTCGGAGCAGGCCACGGCATAGAGCAGGCCGGTATAGAGGCCCGCGCCGCTGCCGACGGACAGGGCCTGGATGATCAGCGGCGCGAAATCACCCGTCTCGTGGGCGTGGTGAATGAGCAGCGGCAGCAACGACTGGAACTCGGCGCTATAGAGGACGTTGAAGACGTACTGCCCCAGCCGGTCGCGGGTCATCTGGAATTCGAGCGGTTCGTTGGTCAGCGGGTGGGCCACGGTGATGGCCTGGGGCGTTGCCAGCCGGGCCAGCAAGTCGTCATATTCGGCGCGGACGTCGGGGAAGGCGGCGTGGCAGGCCGCGTCGGCGGCGCAGCGCTCGAACAGCAGATCGAGCGCCCGCTGCCCGTCGCGGGGCATGTCGCGGTAGAGCACCAGTTCCGGCCCGGCCACGGCGTCGAGCACGGCCGAGCGAATCACGTCCGGGTGGCGGCGCATATAGGCCAGCGCCGCCCGGCTGCCGTAGGACGCGCCATAGAGGTTGATGGTGTCGTAGTCGAGGGCCAGCCGCGCCGCTTCCAGGTCGGCGATGAAGCGGTCGGTGGTGTATTGGGTCAGGTCGGCCCGCTCCGCCAGCGCGGCGCGGCATTCGTCGAGCAGGGCCACGGCCGCCGCGTCGGGCAGATCGTCGGGCAATGACTCGTCGGTCAGGTTGTCGCAGGTGAAGCCGCTTTCCTCGCCTGTGCCGCGCTGGTCGATGAGGACAATGTCGCGGGTGCGGTTGACTTCCTCGAACAGATAGACGGCCAACGGATAGACTTCCGTCGCCGATTGCCCGGGGCCGCCGGCCAGCAGAAAGAGCGGATCGGCCTGCACCACGTTGCTGCTGCCGGTGGCCGGCAACACGGCGATGTCGAGGGCGATGGTGCGGCCGTCGGGCGCGTCGGGGTTCTCGGCCACGGTCAGCACGCCGCAACGGGCCATGACGCCGCCCGTCAACCGGCACTCTTCCAGCGCGATCGACGGTTCGCGGGTGTCGGCGTCATTGCCCCCACAAGCGGCCAACAACGTACCCAGCAAGAGCATGAGCAAGACGAGATTACGTTTCATAACGTACCAAGGGAGTGAAACAGCGCTCTGACGAGCCGGAGGTGGTTTCTTTACCGGCCGCTATTATACCAGATGGGAGCCGATTGTGAACCTAAACAACATTCCCTCTCGGTGCTCTCCATGACGCCGCCGCGCGCGCTGTGTCCGGTTTTTACCTTCAACTCCTTCCAACCCATTTAACCTCACAAAAATGAGAGGGGCCATAGCGGAACCTAAGAACCCCTTTTCGCCCCGTCGTTCTTGCTCTAAATTTGTGACGCGCCCGCCCGGCCATGATATGATTGTAGGCGGCTTCAATCTTCTGACCGGGAAAGCAGTTCTATTTCGGCGCAGGTGGAGTCTCGGATGGGCAACGGCAAGTCATACAACGACCTCTACAACCCTACTACCGGCCGGCGCTTATCGATCGTCGGGGGTGCTATTCTGCTGCTGTTGGCCCTCATCCTGGCCCGTCCCTTCGCGGCTTTCAGCGACAACACCCTTTTTGCGCCTAT
>OEOE01000075.1_pt1 | contig 15501 bp, 12 predicted proteins | sample 1539681 | NCBI WGS metagenome assembly OEOE01 (sample SAMEA3611561, study PRJEB22512) | activated sludge metagenome | biome: Urban; feature: Wastewater Treatment Plant; material: Activated Sludge | place: Slovenia | collected 2012-09-24
CGCGCCGCGAACACTATAGGCGCGGATGCTGCACAAATTAACATTGTACTAGAGCGCCCAAAATCTGCAGAACACGGCGATTTTGCTACCAACCTGGCCATGATGCTCGCCAAACCATTGCGGCAAAATCCCCGCGAGATTGCTACAAGTTTAATCAAAGCACTGCCACAAAGCGAATATATCGCAAAAGTAGAAATTGCGGGCGCCGGCTTTATTAATTTCTTTTTAAACGCACAATCCAAACAATCCGTGGTGAGTGAGATTTTGCAGCAAGGTGCTCAATTCGGGCGCAACAATAGCGGTAAAGGCAAAAAAGTTCAGGTGGAATTTGTCTCTGCCAACCCCACAGGTCCGCTCCACGTCGGTCATGGCCGAGGTGCGGCAGTAGGTGATTGCCTGGCGCGCTTATTAGAAGCCACTGGCTGGGATGTTACGCGCGAGTTTTATTACAACGACGCAGGCGCACAAATTGATAATCTGACTGTTTCTGTGCTGGCACGCTGCAAAGGTATCTCGACCGGCCACGCGAGCTTTCCAGAAAATGGTTACCGCGGCGAATATATCAATGACATTGCGGCAGCCTATTTAACCAAACACACCGTTGTCGCAGACGACGTTGAGGTGACAGCCAGTGGCGACATAAACGATTTGGAATCCATGCGTGCCTTTGCTGTTGCGTATTTACGCCACGAGCAGGACTTAGACTTGAAAGCGTTTCAAATTAAATTTGACGCGTTTTCACTGGAAAGCGCGCTTTATGCAGAAGGCAAGGTTGAGCAAACCGTGCAGGCGTTAATCAACAGTGGCCACACTTATGAGCAGAATAATGCGCTTTGGCTTAAAACCACAGATTTTGGCGACGATAAAGACCGCGTCATGCGTAAAAGTGAGGGCGGTTACACATATTTTGTGCCAGATGTTGCTTACCACGCAGAGAAATGGGAGCGCGGCTTTGTCCGTGTGATTAACGAGCAGGGTGCAGATCACCACAGCACCATTACCCGCGTCCGTGCCGGCTTGCAGGCGCTTGATATGGGCATTCCAAAAGGCTGGCCCGATTACGTGCTGCACCAGATGGTCACCGTCATGCGCAGCGGCGAAGAGGTTAAACTCTCGAAGCGTGCAGGCAGCTATGTCACTTTGCGCGATTTAATCGATGAAGTTGGCTGCGATGCCACGCGTTATTTCCTTGCTGCAAGACGTGCCGATTCGCAGTTAGTGTTTGATATTGACCTGGCGCGCGCGCAAACGAATGACAACCCGGTGTATTACATTCAGTATGCCCACGCGCGTATTTGCAGCGTATTAACTCAGTGGGGCGGTGATGTATCCAGCTTAAAATCGGTGAACTTAAGCCCGCTCAACATGCCAAACGAGGCAAAATTGATGCAGCGTTTGAGCGAGTATCCTGAAGTTGTGAACACAGCCGCCACAGATCTGGCGCCGCACACTATTGCCAATTACTTAAAAGAATGTGCAAGTGATTTGCATAGCTATTACAATGACACAAAATTTTTAGTGGATGATGCGCCAACCAAACTGGCTCGTTTAGCGTTAATTGCCGCAACACAGCAAGTGCTAAAAAACGGCCTGAATTTGCTGGGTGTTAGCGCGCCGCAAAAAATGTAAAGCAAGGACGAAATATGAGCAGAGATTACAAACCTACCCAACAAAAAACCAGCCGGAGTAAAGGCAGCCCGTTTTTCTCAGGCTTGCTGGTAGGTTTATTGCTGGGTGTTGGCTTATCTCTTGGGCTGACGATGTTTATCAAAGGAACCGACAACCCGTTTTCTGACAAAAAAATCAACAGGCCGGCTATCGAAAATCACACTGAAAAGCTGGCCAAAGAAAATATTGCGGCAGAAAGTGCCTTGCCACAGGAAGAAGGTCCTGATAGCGCAACTAAGCAGGACAATAAGTTTGATTTTTACACCATTTTGCCGGAAACCGAAAGCACGGTAACCGAGCAGGAAATCAAGAATAATTCAAAAACGGTTAAAAAAGATAGCTATTTCCTGCAGGTGGGCGCGTTTCCAAGCGAGGCTGATGCGGATAACATGAAGGCCAAACTGGCTTTGCAAGGTTTTGAAGCGGTTGTACAAACCGCAACCATTCCGGAAAAAGGCGTTTGGCATCGTGTGCGCGTAGGGCCGTTAAGCGATATAGCACAAATCAACAGGATTCGTGGCGAACTTACGACCAATGGCTTTAATACCGACCTGATTAAAGTACACACCGAGACAAAGGCCGAGTAAAAAGGAATTAGTTGTCATCTTTAATTGTCAACTGACGTTAGTAAGCGTGCACTATGGTTTCACAATAGTATTTTTACAAAGAAATAAGGAATAAATAATGAAAAAGTTTTTTGCGATTTTTATGCTTGCGTTCGGCGCGTTAACGATGGGCAATGCAGCCCACGCAGACGCCCCCAAACAAGGCGAGCAGTTTGATGTTGTTGCACAGCCAATTTCTACAGAAAATCCGGCCAAAATTGAAGTCTTGGAAATCTTTTGGTATGGCTGCATTCACTGCTATCAAATGGAAGCGCCGTTAAACGCCTGGGTGAAAAAATTGCCAGGCGATGTCTATTTCAAGCGCATGCCTGGCCTGCCAAACCCAAGCTGGGCACCAATGGCCAAAGCCTTTTACGCGATGGAAACTTTAGGAGTTGCTGAGAAGTTGCATACGCCCTTGTTTGAGGCTGTTCATAAACAAAAAACCTTGAACCCCACTGACGAAAAAGCAGCGATTGATTGGGTGACCAAACAAAGCGGGCTGGATAAACTGAAAGTCGAGCAGGCATTCAAATCATTCACTATCAATACCAGCTTAAATCGCGCTGCAATCACTTTTCGTAACTCTGGCGCAACCGGCGTACCAAGCCTGGTGATTGACGGTAAATACATCACCTCGAGCACCATGAGTGGCGGCAACGAACAAGCGTTAAAAACCGCCGATTACATTATCGACAATGTACGCAAGGATAAAGCCGCAAAAAAGTAAATCAGGCAAAAACTGAAAACAAAGTTTTGCCAAAAAAAGTAGCGCTGCCAAAAAAGGTCAAATAACCCTAATTAACCCGCTGAAATTTATCAGCGGGTTTTTTATGCGCTACACTATTGGCTATGAAAAAAATCTTTATCACCGGGGCATCCAGCGGCATAGGCAACGCATTGGCGCATGAATATGCGAAACGCTTCCCCTATAATAAAGCCATTATTGGTTTAGCTGCCAGGCGTAGTGAGCACTTACAACAACTTGCGAGCGAGCTACAAACACAGTATCAAATTACCTGCGCTGTTTACCCGCTGGATGTACGCGACAGCACGGCTCTGGAAGCTGCTGCACAAGAATTTATCGCCCGCTTCGGAGCACCGGATATTGTCATCGCCAACGCTGGCGTCAGTCGCGGCACGCTCACCGAGCACAAAGAAGACACCCCCGCATTTCAAGCCATCATGGATATTAACGTTTTAGGCATGGTGCATACTTTTCAACCTTTTATCGCCGCGATGAAACAAGCCGGGCATGGCCAACTGGTGGGTATTGCCAGCGTGGCGGGTATCCGCGGCTTGCCCGGAGCAGGCGCCTATAGCGCCAGCAAAGCCGCCGTTATTAATTATCTGGAAAGCCTGCGTGTAGAAATGGCGCGCGACAATATTGCCGTCACCACCATCGCGCCGGGCTATATCCGCAGCCCGATGACAAACGTTAACAGCTATAAAATGCCGTTTTTAATGGATGTCGACGAGTTTGCACACAAATTCGCCAATGCCGTTGAGAACAAGCGCCGCTTCTGTGTGATTCCTTGGCAAATGGGCATGCTAGCCAGATTCATGCGCTTTATACCGCCATTTTTGTGGGATTGGGCGATGAAAAACGCGCCACATAAAAAGCGCCTGGATTGGGATTGGCTTTAATCCATTTACCGAGCAATCGGTTTGTACCTGATGCGCTTTGGCTTCGCGCCTTCTTCACCTAAACGTTTGCGTTTATCGGCTTCGTATTCCTGATAATTGCCGTTAAAAAACGTCCACTGCGAGTCACCTTCAGCCGCCAAAATGTGTGTGGCGATACGATCCAGGAACCAGCGGTCATGTGAAATCACCAGTACACAGCCTGCAAACTCCAGCAGGGCATCTTCCAGCGCACGCAAGGTTTCAACATCCAGATCGTTTGATGGCTCATCCAGCAGCAGGACATTACCACCGGAAATCAGTGTTTTAGCCAGATGCAAACGTCCGCGCTCACCGCCCGAGAGCTGGCCGACGATTTTTTGCTGGTCGCCGCCTTTAAAGTTGAAGCGGCCAATGTAAGCGCGTGACGGCGTTTCGTAACGACCAACCTGCAGTATATCCGAGCCTCCCGAAATTTCGTCGAACACGGTTTTATTGCTACTGAGTTCATCACGGCTTTGGTCTACATACGCCAGCTTGACGGTTGAGCCGATTTTCACTTCGCCGCTGTCCGGCTGCTCTTTGCCGGTAATCATTTTGAACAAGGTCGATTTGCCTGCGCCATTCGGGCCGATGATGCCGACAATCGCCCCCGGTGGAACGCTAAAGCTCAAGTTATCGATCAGCAGGCGGTCTTTAAAGGCTTTGCTCACACCGTTAAACTCAATCACCTGGTCGCCCAGGCGCTCACCTGCGGGGATAAATATTTCCTGTGTTTCATTACGTTTTTGGTATTCCGCACTCGCCAGTTCTTCATAGCGCGCGATTCTGGATTTACTTTTAGCTTGGCGCGCTTTCGGGTTCTGGCGCACCCATTCCAGCTCGGTATGCAGTGCCTTGCGCCTTGCAGATTCCTGCGACTCCTCCTGTTTCAGCCTTTCCTCTTTCTGCTCCAGCCAGCTGGAATAATTGCCTTTCCACGGAATACCATGGCCGCGGTCCAGCTCTAAAATCCACTCTGCTGCATTATCTAAAAAGTATCGATCATGCGTCACTGCCACCACCGTTCCGGGAAAGCGCACTAAAAACTGTTCTAACCACTCCACGGATTCCGCATCCAGATGGTTGGTTGGCTCATCCAACAGCAGCATGTCAGGTTTAGATAACAGTAATTTACACAACGCTACACGACGTTTCTCTCCGCCGGATAACGGGCCGATTTTTGCATCCCAGGGCGGTAAACGCAGCGCATCTGCAGCAACTTCCAGTTGATGCTCCACATCCGAACCGCTGGCTGCGATGATATTTTCATACCTGGCCTGTTCTTCTGCCAATTTATCAAAATCTGCGTCCGGGTCAGCATAGGCCGCATACACTTCTTCCAATTTCTGCCTGGCTTCCATCACCGCACCCATGCCACTTTCAACTTCCTCGCGTACAGTCTTGTTAGCATCTAACTGTGGCTCCTGCGGCAAATAGCCGATTGAAATACCAGGCTGCCACTGCACTTCGCCTTCAAATTCTTTATCTACGCCCGCCATAATACGCAGCACGGTCGACTTGCCCGAGCCATTCAAACCCAGCAAACCGATTTTGGCGCCGGGAAAAAACGATAGTGAAATATCCTTGATGATTTGCCGTTTGGGCGGCACGATTTTGCTCACGCGGAGCATCGACATTACATATTGAGCCATAGAATTTATCTGTTTTGAAAAGAATGAAAGCTTAACAGAAAGCAGGCCGGCCTTGTTAAGTAGGTATAATGCGCCATGGCAACTACTTTTGAGACGCGCGATGGCGCTTAAGTCAACTATATACAAAATTGACCTGAACATTGCGGATATGGACAGGCAATATTACGCACAGCACAGCCTTACGCTGGCTAAACACCCATCAGAAACCGATGAACGCGTGATGGTGCGGCTCATCGCATTTACGCTTTATGCTAATGAAGCACTGATTTTCGGCAAAGGTTTGAGTGATGACGAAGAGCCGGACTTATGGCAAAAAGACCTGACTGGCGCGATACAGTTGTGGATAGATGTAGGCTTGCCTACAGAAAAAGAAATACGCAAAGCCTGCGGCAGAGCAAAACAAGTGGTGGTGGTGCTTTACGGCGGAAGGGTTGCTGAAATGTGGTGGAGCCAGAACAGCAAAGCGCTATCAAAAATCAACAACCTCACAGTTATCAATTTACCCAGCACGCAAGCGCTGGCGGGTATTACATCGCGCAGCATGAACATCAGCTGCACCATTCAGGATGGTCAAATCCTGGTGAGTCATGATGCGGGCAGTTTTGACATCAGCCCAATTGTTTTTAAAGAGAGCTCTTCCTAAATGCCCAGCGATTCTGTCCAGGCCAGTGCAGAGAGATGACATTTATTCACCTTGGAAGAATCCAGCTGCAGCAATTCAGCCAGCTCCAGAACGCGCGCATCATCAGAGTCTTCACAGGCTTCCGTCAACTGTAAAAAAGGGCCATAAATCCCTTCGCGAGTGAGCAAGGCCTCGGTTACTGGTTCCGCTAATTGGATTTTTTCAAGCACCTGATCAATTGGCATTTTCAGTATGGCATCCAGCAACGAAAACGCGCCGACGATAAACAAGTTGTCGCGATCTTTTTTCTCAAAATAACCTTCACCCAATAGCTCGGTCAAGCGTCCGCGCGTGATAGATGTTTTCATCAGCGCGGGCGATGTGGAATTTTCCCCAGCAGTGACCATCAGCAATGTAAGCCAGCGGTTAAGCTGGTTTCTGCCTAAAATCGTCATGGCATGATTGATGGACTGCACCTCGCACGAAAGCCCGAAACCGACCGAGTTAATGTAACGTAGCAGCTTGAATGACAACGCCGAATCCTGCTTGAACCCGGCCTCAATGACCTCATTATCCGCGTCCTGATTAACCTTGTTCAGAATATTCAGCACACTGTCGAACGAGGCATTGATCACTTTTGCAGTAAATGTTTCTGGCCGCGCAAAATAAAATCCCTGAAAAAACTGAAAGCCCATCGACTTGCAAGCTTCAAACTGCTTCTCAGTTTCTACTTTCTCGGCAACAATTTTCACTTTTGATGGATTGAATTGGGCAAGCAACTGCTTGAGTTCTGCTGGGCTGATACTTTGAATATCAATTTTGACAAAATCTGCACACGCCAATAAAGGATGAGAAGCCGAACTTAAATGCGGGTTATCTAGAGCGATCTGATAGCCTTGGCTGCGCAAAGCCTGACAGCGCTCAAAAACGTCATCGCCGGGTTCGATGCTTCTTAATATCTCCAGCACCGTGCGCTTGGCGGGCATCAATTCCAGCAGTTCACTCTTCAGCATTTCTTCGTTAACGTTGATAAACGCCAGTTTATCGCCCAGCAGCCACTGCATATCCATTCCGCTGACAGCGTTCACCAGCACGGTTGAACATGCCTTAAAATCATCTTCAAACACTGCGCTTTGAGCATTTTCACTATTTCTAAAGAAAAGCTCATAGCCAATGATGTGCTGTTTTACATCCATAATGGGCTGGCGCCCGATAAATGCCTGATCTTCCATTTTTCAACTCTCGCACTAAGCAACGACACAACCCATACAACACGTATTTAGCGTAATAATAGCCCTGCATAAACCAAATCACTTTGAAGAACAAAGCAGATTTACTGGCTCAATTTCCGCTTTAAGTCTTAAAATTAATAGTGCTTAGCGCAAACAAGACACCTAAAGGTAAGATAATGTTATTGTAAGTATGGCGGTGGTGCACTAAGGGAAAATAATGATCATTGATAATACTCTCTGGCTTAACCTGGCGGTGGCCCTGGGTATCGGGCTGCTCATCGGCGCGGAGCGCGAGCGCAGCAAAGGCTCCGGCCCGGAGCGTTCGGCCGCAGGGATACGCACATTTACAATTTCAGCTCTACTTGGGGCAGTAAGCGCTGCGGTCGACTTTTGGCTGCTGGTCGCTTCCATATTCTGTGTCATGATTTTTACAGCTATCGCTTACTTTAACAGGCGGACTCAAGATCCGGGGCTGACGACCGAAATTTCCCTGATATTTACTGTGATTTTAGGTGGATTGGCCACGAGCGCGCCAGCTTTAGCCGCTGCGCTTGCAGTGAGCGTGGCCATACTTTTGGCTGCGAAAGAGCCTATTCACGGCTTTGTGCTTGGGGTTGTCACCAAAGATGAATTGAATGATTTTCTCATTCTGGCCGCTGCAACGCTTATTATTTTGCCGCTCGTGCCTAATGAATTTATCGGGCCATTCGAGGCCATTAACCCGCACAACCTCTGGCTCATCGTGATTCTGGTGATGACGATTAGCGCGATTGGTCACCTGGCGTTGCGCTGGCTAGGCGGGCGCATCGGCCTGCCGCTGGTTGGGCTGGTTTCAGGTTTTATTTCCAGCATTGCCACCGTGGGTGCAATGGGGGAGCGCGCTAAAGAAACACCCGCCTTAATGGGCGCGGCGGTGGCGGGGGCATTGCTATCCTGTCTCGCTACTATTCTGCAGCTTGCCATGCTGCTCGCGGCAATCCATCCGCCCACATTACACGCACTGATGTGGCCGCTTATTTTTGGCGGGCTCTCGGTTGCGATATATGGCTTGGCAGTGACATTAAATTCCTTCCATAAAAATGGAACAGAGATCAATAAACCCACCAAAACGTTTAGCGTAAAAACTGCGTTGATATTGGCTGCTGTCATTGCAGTTGTGCTGGTGACATCAGCTGCGTTAAAAGCGTGGTTTGGTCAGGCTGGGCTTGTGGTGGCCTCTGGCGTGGCAGGTTTGGCAGATGTGCATGCCGCTACCATCTCAGTCGCCTCACTTGCCGGCGCTGGCAAACTTAGCCCGGAAAGCGCCGTGATACCGATACTGGTTGCTTTTTCCGTCAATTCCACTTCAAAGGCTGTCATCGCGTTAATCAGCGGCGGCAAAGGATATTCAGACAAAGTCCTGCCGGGCTTAATTGTGCAAGTTACAGCAACCTGGGCAGGCTGGTGGTTGTTTTGATAGTTTCACAACGCACTTAGACATGAAATACGATGCCCTGCAAGCCAATATCCATGCGGCTTCCAGGGCATCAATATTTGATGTTTAATAACGACTTTTGACAGTATTGGCTGTTAAATCTCAACTACTACGTAGGCCAAATTAAGGAAAGTAATAAGCTTTACTCCACTGTCACGCTCTTCGCCAAATTCCTCGGTTTATCCACATCCGTGCCTTTGAGCAAGGCCGCATGATAAGCCAGCATTTGCACCGGAATGGTATGCAAAATAGGGGAGAGCACGCCCACATGACGCGGGGTGCGGATCACATGCACGCCTTCTGATGCGGTAAAGTGGCTGTCGGCATCGGCAAATACAAATAACTCGCCGCCACGGGCACGCACCTCCTGCATGTTGGATTTCACCTTCTCCAGCAACGCATCGTTCGGCGCGATGACCACCACCGGCATATTGTTATCCACCAATGCCAGCGGGCCGTGTTTAAGCTCGCCTGCGGGGTAGGCCTCGGCATGGATGTAGGAGATCTCTTTCAGCTTAAGCGCGCCTTCCAGCGCGATAGGGTAGTGCACGCCACGGCCCAGGAATAGGGCGTGTTCTTTATCGGCAAAGCGTTTTGCCCATTCGCGGATTTGCGGCTCTAAATTAAGCGCAAATTGCACGCTGCCCGCCAGCTGGCGCAAAGCTAAAAGGTACTCCTGCTCTTGCGTAGCGCTTAATAAGCCACGCTGTTTGGCTAATGTTGCAGCCAAGGTGAATAAAGCCACCAGTTGTGTGGTGAAGGCTTTAGTGGAAGCCACGCCGATTTCCGCCCCGGCGCGCGTGTAGAAGACGAGCTGCGAGGCGCGCGGAATGGCGCTTTCCTGCACGTTGCATATCGCCAAGGTAAGATTTTGCCCTAACGATTTTGCATGTTTCAGGGCTTCCATCGTATCCAGCGTTTCGCCGGATTGCGAAATCGTCACAATCAGTTGCTTGGGATTAGGCACGGATTGGCGATAGCGGTATTCACTGGCGATTTCCACGTTGGTGGGTATTTTTGCAATGCCCTCCAGCCAGTATTTCGCGGTGAGCGCAGCATAATAGCTGGTGCCTGCGGCCAGTATCAAGATGCTATCCACCTGCTTGAATACATCTCTGGCAGCCTTGCCAAACAACTCGGCAGAGAAACTGTTGTTATCAATCAAGGCTTCAATGGTATCGGTGAGCGCACGTGGCTGCTCGTGTATCTCTTTTTGCATGAAGTGCGAATAGGGGCCAAGCTCCATGCTGGCAAGCGACACGTCGCTCATGTGGATTTTACGGGTTACCTCTACGCTATCGCGGCCATAGATAGTCACGCCATCACGACGAACATCAGCCACATCGCCATCTTCCAGATAAATCACTTTACGGGTAACGGATAACACCGCAGAAACATCGGAGGCGATGAAGTTCTCACCTTCGCCCAAGCCTATCAGCAGCGGGCAACCCAGACGCGCGGTAATCATGTGTTCTGGTTCTTTAACCGAAATCACGCTAATGGCAAATGCGCCCGTGAGCTCTGCTACCGCCTTCTGTGTAGCTGCCAGCAGCGCCAAATCTTTGTGGTAATAATGAATTAAGTGAGCAATCACTTCAGTATCGGTTTGCGAGGTGAACTCGTAACCAAGCGCTTTTAAGCGCGTGCGCTGCTCATCATGATTTTCGATGATGCCATTATGCACCACGGCAATCTCACCTTTGGAGACGTGCGGATGCGCGTTGCTCTCGGTAACGCCGCCATGCGTGGCCCAGCGTGTATGGCCGATGCCGACCAGGCCACTTAGATTCGCATCCAATGCTTTTTCAATCATGGCGGAAACGCGGCCCACCGCACGTACGCGCTCGATGCCATTGCTGTTCAACACCGCAACACCGGCAGAATCATAACCGCGATATTCCAGACGGCTCAGACCTTCGATTAATGTTGAAACGACGTTTCTATTTGCTACTGCGCCTACAATGCCACACATAACGTTTTATTCTTTCTTAAATTATTTTATCCTGTCATTTTCGCGAAAGCGGGGTGACGAATAAGGCTTTATTTTTTTATCTTTACTGGCCGTTTCCAGCCCACGATAGATTTTTGTTCTTTTGCTCTGCATAACGTAAGCTGATCAGCAGGTGCATCCCTTGTAATGGTGGAACCTGCAGCAATAGTCGCGCCTTTGCCTACGGTAACGGGGGCGATTAATTGCGTATCGGAGCCAACAAATACATCATCTTCTATAATGGTTCTGAATTTATTAGCGCCATCGTAATTGCAGGTAATCGTGCCTGCGCCAATGTTCACATTTTTGCCTACCGTGCTATCGCCCACATAGCTTAAATGATTGATTTTACTGCCAATATCTACTTGTGCATTTTTAAGCTCGACAAAGTTACCAATATGCGTCTCAGCCGCCAGTGTAGTCCCCGGGCGGATGCGCGCATATGGCCCAATGCGGCTATTAGTGCCAATTTTAGCCTGGTCAATATGTGTAAACGGGGCAATGGTTGTTCCGGAAGCAATATCAGCATCTTTAATGACACAATAGGCGCCAATCTTTACATTGTCAGCAATGCTTACCTTGCCTTCAAAAACACAGCCAACATCTATTTCTACATCTTTGCCAGCGCTTAACTCGCCCCGTACATCGATTCTTAATGGATCCAGCAGCGTCACACCCGCTTGCATTAAGCTATCGGCGTAGCGTTTTTGGTATATCCGTTCCAGGTCAGCCAAGTCTTTTTTGCAGTTCACCCCTGTCACAGCGGCTTCATCCTGAGAAATTTCTGTTGCAATCGTATACCTTTTTTTAGACAGGCCAATCCAGCTGTCAGAAGACGATTCGTCATCTGCTATTTCGCGCACCGCTGTCTCGTCTTCCAGTTTTGCCATCGCTACGATGTCTGTCAGATAATATTCGCCTTGGGCATTGTTGTTGGTAAGGCGCTTTAACCAGTTTGCCAGATGCCGGTTCTCGGCAGCGATAATGCCGGTATTCACTTCTTTAATTTCGCGCTGCTGAGCAGTCGCATCCTTATGCTCAATAATTGCAGTAACGATACCTTCACTGTTACGAATAATACGGCCATAGCCGATTGGATCCGGCTTTATAAAAGTCAGCAGGCCTAATTCCTCAGTTTGATCGAGCAGTTTTTTGCAGCTTTCTACACTCAGCAGCGGCACATCCCCCAGCAAAATAAGCGTAGTGGCGTCTTCATCCAGATGCGGCAAGGCTTGCTGCACGGCATGGCCAGTTCCTAACTGCTCAGTTTGTTCAACCCAGGTAATATTTTCATGCGTGAATGCTTGCGGCACCGCCTCGCCACCATAACCATAAACCACGATGATTTTTGACGGATCTAATTGTTTGGCGCAATTAATGACGTGCTGTAGGAGCGGTTTGCCGGCCAGTTGGTGCAGCACCTTGGGCTTGTTAGAGTGCATGCGTGTGCCTTTACCCGCGGCGAGAATGACAATATTGAGTTTATTCATAATCTGTTTAATTTACTTGATAGTGAAAGTATAAACAAAAAAGGCAGCCTATGGCTGCCTTTGCATAAGTATGAAAACACTTAATGCGCAGCTTTGCGTAAGCGCTCAATTGTTTGGATTTGTGCGAGCGCTTCAGACAGTTCAGCTTGTGCTGTTGCATAATCGATGTCTGAAGTTCTGTTTTTCAACGCCTCTTCCGCAGCCTCTTTCGCAGCGATTGCTTTTGCTTCATCCAGGTCATGGCCACGAATTGCCGTATCAGCCAATACAGTGACTACACCTGGCTGAACTTCCAGCATGCCGCCTGAGATGAAAATCAAGGTATCTTCAGCTTCGTTGGCCTGCTTGATACGCAAAGCACCTGGCTTGATGGTCGTAATCATTGGCGCATGATTTGGGTAGATACCCACTTCACCAGCGCTTGCAGGTGCAACCACAAACTCAGCCTCACCTGAGAATATGCTTGCCTCTGCACTGACTACATCAATATGAACAGTATTTGCCATTTTTTTTCCTTAAAGCATTTAACTAATTAGCAAAGTAGACTTAGTTAAGTTTCTTTTAGTTAAGCGTCTTGGCCTTTTCAATCGCCTCTTCAATACCACCCACCATGTAGAAAGCCTGCTCTGGCAAGTGATCGTATTCGCCGGCAACAATCGCTTTAAAGCCTTTGATCGTTTCTTTCAATGGCACGTATTTACCTGGCGCGCCGGTAAACACTTCAGCCACGTGGAATGGTTGTGACAAGAAACGTTGGATTTTACGTGCGCGACCAACTGCCAATTTGTCTTCCGGTGACAATTCGTCCATGCCCAGAATCGCGATAATGTCACGCAATTCTTTGTAGCGTTGCAATGTCGCTTGTACTGAACGTGCCACTGAGTAGTGCTCTTCACCCACGATCAATGGATCCAGTTGACGTGAGGTTGAGTCCAACGGATCAACCGCTGGGTAGATACCCAAAGAAGCGATGTCACGTGACAACACAACGGTGGAGTCCAAGTGCTGGAATGTTGTCGCTGGTGATGGATCCGTCAAGTCATCCGCTGGCACGTAAACCGCCTGGATAGAAGTAATAGAACCCACTTTAGTTGAAGTAATACGCTCTTGCAAACGGCCCATTTCATCTGCCAGAGTAGGTTGATAACCCACAGCTGAAGGCATACGGCCTAACAGCGCAGATACTTCAGTACCGGCCAATGTGTAACGGTAGATGTTGTCCACGAAGAACAATACGTCACGGCCTTCGTCACGGAATTTTTCCGCCATGGTCAAACCTGACAACGCCACACGTAAACGGTTGCCTGGTGGTTCATTCATTTGACCGAACACCATCGCTACTTTTGATTCTTTCATGTCGTCCAGTTTAATAACGCCAGCCTCTGCCATTTCATGGTAGAAGTCGTTACCTTCACGGGTACGCTCGCCCACACCGGCAAACACGGATAAACCTGAGTGCTGTTTAGCGATATTGTTAATCAGTTCCAGCATGTTAACGGTTTTACCTACACCCGCACCGCCGAACAGACCCACTTTACCACCCTTGGCAAACGGGCAAACCAGGTCAATCACTTTAATGCCGGTTTCTAACAGGTCAACAGATGGGGATAACTCTTCAAATGTTGGTGCCTTTTGGTGAATTGAACGGCGCTCGTCAGAATCGATAGGACCAGCCTCATCAATTGGGCGACCCAACACGTCCATAATGCGACCTAAAGTACCTGTACCCACTGGCACTTGAATTTGTGCGCCTGTTGATTTGAATGCTGTGCCACGTGCCAGACCATCAGATGAGCCCATGGCAATGGTACGTACAATGCCGTCGCCCAGTTGCTGTTGCACTTCCAATGTCAAACCAGCTTCCGCCTGGCTTGATGCGTCATCAATAATCAACGCTTCAAATACTTTTGGCATTTGATCACGTGGGAACTCAACGTCAACCACCGCGCCAATACATTGCACCACTTTACCTACGTTTACTTGATTTGCTTTTGCCATTTTGTTTCCTAACTTCTTTTAGTCAGATTTAATTAAATTCTTGTGTCTATCACGCCTTTACGCAACCGCCGCCGCACCACCAACGATCTCTGAAATCTCTTTGGTAATCGCTGCTTGACGCGCTTTGTTATAAACCAGTTTCAATTCCGCAATCACGTTCTTCGCGTTGTCGGAAGCAGCCTTCATCGCAACCATACGTGATGATTGTTCTGAAGCCATATTTTCAGAAACTGCGTTATACACTAATGATTCGATGTAACGTACCATCAATTCGTCAATCACAGGCTGCGCTTCAGGCTCATAGATATAATCCCAGTGACCTTTAGCTGCCCCGATTTGAACTGCACTCTTCACCACTGCACTCGCACTCAATTTCTCAGCTTTTTCTTCAGTAGGGTGTGTGCCCAAACGTTCACTGGTCAATGGTAGCAATTGCTCGATTACAGGTTCCTGCTTCATGGTGTTAATAAAGCGCGTGTAGCAGATATGCAACTGGTCAATCTCCCCAGCGGTATAAGCATCCAACATCACTTTAATCGTGCCAATCAGTGTCTCTAAATGCGGTACATCACCTAAGCCGATGATGTGTGATTTTACGTTGGCACCGACGCGATTCATAAAGCCGTAGCCTTTGTTACCAATTGCGCTTACAGTAATTTTTTTGCCTTCAGATTCCCAGCTTTTCATCTGGTTAACTGTTAAGCGCAATACGTTGGTATTCAAGCCGCCACAAAGCCCTTTGTCAGAGCTCACAACAATTATGCCAACATTCTTAACATCATCACGCTTTAACAGGAAAGGGTGCTTGTATTCAGAATGCGCAAGTGAAAGGTGAGCTGCCACATTGCGAATCTTCTCAGCATAAGGACGTGATGCACGCATTCTGTCCTGCGCCTTACGCATTTTAGAGGCGGCCACCATTTCCATCGCCTTGGTGATCTTGCGTGTATTTTCTACACTCTTGATCTTGGTTCTAATTTCTTTACTACCAGCCATTTTAATGTCCTAATAGCTGTCTCTTATACACATCTAGATGTGTATAAGAGACAGATTAATGACGTGCTGTAGGAGCGGTTTGCCGGCCAGTTGGTGCAGCACCTTGGGC
>OEOE01000082.1_pt1 | contig 14845 bp, 11 predicted proteins | sample 1539681 | NCBI WGS metagenome assembly OEOE01 (sample SAMEA3611561, study PRJEB22512) | activated sludge metagenome | biome: Urban; feature: Wastewater Treatment Plant; material: Activated Sludge | place: Slovenia | collected 2012-09-24
TCGCTGCCCAGCACGGTGCGGGCCAGTTCGATGCACATGACCTGCATCCCTAGACCTGTCTCTTATACACATCTAGATGTGTATAAGAGACAGTATCTACACCGCGCACAAGACAGATCTGCTGCGCGACGTGGTGACCCGCATGAAGGATGGCAATATCTCCCAATTGCCGGTGGTCGACGGGGATGGGCGACTGGTGGGGCTGGTCGGCGAGATAGACCTGCTCAACCACATGCTGCTGGCCGACCACGTGCATCAGGCGGACGAAACGATTGAGAGTATCATCGACGTGGACGCGCCGGTCGTGGGGCCAAACGCGCGGCTGGAGACGTTGATGACGCTCATCAGTGATCGCCCGGCGGTGGTCATCGTCGACGCCGACGACCGCGTGACCGGCATCCTGACCAAAATCGACATCCTCGATTACCTGTCGTCGCAAATTCGGTGATGCCTTAGCCGCATTCATCTTTTGTTCGTAGTCAGGCGCTTCAGCGCCGTCGGCGGACAGGAGTCGGCGGACAGGAGTCGGCGGACAGGAGTCGGCGGACAGGAGTCCGCTCGAAGAACGCAACTAAAGTTGCTTACTACGAACTACTGTTTCAGTGTATTAATTCAGTTATCTGCACACACATGACGAATACGCTTATGGACGGAACCAGTATCGCCGACAAGGCCAATCACCTGCGCGAGAACATCCAGAAGGTCATCGTCGGCAAGACGGACGTCATCGACCTGGCCCTCATCGCCATCCTGTGCGAAGGGCATTTGTTGCTGGAGGACGTGCCCGGCACGGGCAAGACGACGCTGGCCAAGACCATCGCCGCATCGTTGGGGTGCAGCTTCCGCCGCGTCCAATTCACGCCCGACCTGCTGCCGTCCGATCTGACCGGCATCTATTACTTCAATCAGAAGGCGCAGGAGTTTGAGTTCCGGCCGGGGCCGCTGATGGCCCAGATATTGCTGGCCGACGAGATCAACCGGGCCACGCCGCGCACCCAGTCGGCCCTGCTGGAGGCGATGCAGGAGCGGCAGATTACGGTCGATATCGCCACCCACCCCTTGCCCCGGCCGTTTCTGGTGATGGCGACGCAGAACCCCATCGAACTGGAGGGCACTTTCCCCCTGCCCGAGGCGCAACTGGATCGCTTCCTGATGAAAGTCGCCCTGGGCTATCCCGACGAGGCGGGGGAAAACGCCATGCTCAATCGCTTTGAACGCACCGACCCGCTAGACACGCTGGAGAGCGTCATCGATCCGGCGGAAATCATGGCGATGCAACAACAGATTCGCAGCGTTCGCGTCGAGAATTCGGTGCGGCAGTACATCGTCAACGTCTGTCGGGCCACGCGGCTGCACGACGACATCCTGCTGGGAGCCAGCCCGCGGGCCACGATGGCCCTCTATCGCGCCTGTCAGGCGCGGGCGGCCATCAACGGCCGCGAATTCGTTATCCCCGATGACGTGAAGGAACTGGCCCCCCACGTCCTGACCCACCGGCTGGTGGTGAACCCCCAGACCCGGCTGCGCGGCCGCCTGCCCGAAGACGTCGTCCGCGAGGTCGTCAACGTCGTGGCCGTGCCGGTCGAGAGCGCCTGACCCATCCGGCGATATTATGCCTGAGAGCATTTCGGATTTACAGCTGGTTGTCGATGATACGCGGCGCGAGGCGACCAAGCGCGCCCGCCGCAATCTGATGCTGGCCGCGGCCAGTGGGCAGCGCATGGGCATGGATGACCTGGCCCGCGCCCGCGGCCTGGTCGTCGGCGAGCGCGAGAATAGCATCTTCAGCGAAGCGTGGATTCCGCTGGCGATCCTGTTCCTGATCATCGGCATCCTGGCCGGGCAGAATGCGGGTTTCATCGCCCTGGGCATCATCCTCTTACTGATCGTCGGTGTCAGCACGGTCTGGAAAAACCTGTCCCTATTTGGCGTCACTTACGAGCGCGCCTTCGACCGCACGCGCGTCTTTCCGGGCGAACCCATCAACATGACAGTGACGATCCAGAACAACAAGCGTCTGCCGCTGACGTGGTTGCGCTTTCGCGATCAGTGCCCGGTGCCGCCCGATTTGGGCGATTCACCGCTAACCCTGTCGGGCGAGTTGACCGGCAACTTTGTGCTGCAAAGCGTCTATTCGATGCAGAGCCGGGAGCGTGTCGAGCGTCAGGTGAAGCTGCGTTTCCCCGTGCGTGGCTACTACCGTGTCGGCCCGGTGACCTACGAATCGGGCGATATTTTCACCCTCTTCACCCGCGAGCGGGAGCACAAGTACATCGACACGCTGGTCGTCTACCCGCAGATTTGGCCGCTGGAGGAGTTGTGGCTTCCGCCCAAAGAGCCATTCGGCGAGGTCAAGGTGCGCCACAGCCTCTTCACCGACCCCATTCGCACCCGCGGCATTCGCGATTACAACCCGCAAGACCGCTTCCGCGACGTGCATTGGAAGGCGACGGCACGCCGCGGCCAACTGCAAACCAAGATCTACGACCCGTCAACGGGCATGACGATGGCCGTTTTCCTCAACGTTGCCACCTTTACGCGCCACTGGATGGGCTATGACCCGGAGCTTTTGGAGCGGGCGATCAGCGTCGCCGCCTCCATCGCCAACTATGGCGTGCAGCAAGGCTGGGGCGTGGGCCTCTATGCCAACGGCGCGATTCCCAATTCCGACCAGGCCATCCGCGTGCCGCCCAGCCGTTCGCCCGAGCAACTGGGCAACGTGCTGGAGGCGTTGGCCGCCGTCACCGAGTTCGCCACCAGTTCAATCGAGAACATGCTGCTACGCGAAAGCACCCATTTGCCGTGGGTATCGACCATCGTGCTGGTGACGGCCGTCGTCACCCCGGAGATGCTCATCGCCCTGCTGCGTCTGCGGGAAGCGGGGCGGCGCGTCGTGTTGTTGGCCCTGGGCGACGAGCCACCGCCTTCGCTGAGCGCCGGCAAGCGCCTCGACCCGCTGACGATCTACCACATCCCCGCCACCGCGCCCGCCTTCCAGGCCGGGCATCGCAGCGCCACGGCCACCCAGGCCGCTCTCAGCAGCATCCCCACCCCGGAGCCGGTGCAGTTGGAACTGGAGGCGGTGGAATGAGCGCCGGGCGCGCTGCGACGCCTCGTGCCCCAGGAACCCGGCGCGGCCTGGTCGCCCCTCTGCCGACCGTATGGGGAACCATTCGCCATGAGTTGCTCTTCCTGGGCTACGCGCTCATGGAAGTCGCTCTGCTTACGCCGGTGGTGATGGTCATTCTAAGTTGGGCGCGCTATTGGCCGGCGTCCGAGGTCGCCCTATGGCTGTTGCTGGTGATGCTGCTGCCGCTCAATCTGATTCGCCTGATGAGCCTGCTCCACATCGATCTTAAGCGGCAGCGGCGACTTTTGATCGTGGCCCTGCTGCTGACCATTCTGGTGAGTTGGCGGCTGCTGCTCTACCCGGCCGGCTCCCTGCTCGATCTGACCTGGCTGCGGCGCTTTGCCGGCAGCTTTGGCGAGGGCGGCAGCTTGCTATGGACGCGCGACCTGTCGGTGTTCATGGTCACGGCGCTGGTCTGGTGGCGCGGCATTCGTCTGGCGACGCGCCACGTGGAGATCAATAACGTCGGCCTGCGGTTGCGGCTCGGCGGGCTGATCCTGATCCCGTTGATCCTGTGGTTTGCCGGCAGCTTTCTGGAGGTCAACGTCGCCTCGTTCGTGTTGCTCTTCTTCCTGGCGGCGCTGACCGTGGTGGCGTTGGTGCGGGCCGAAAATATCGAGCAGGAGCGCAGCGGCACGGCGGCCACGCTCAACGCGCGCTGGTTTCTGGTCGTGCTGGGCGCGGCGCTGGCCATTGTGCTGACCGGCGGCGCCATCGGGGCGATCATCGGCGGCGAGTCGTTGTTCGTCTTCATCGCCTGGCTATCGCCGCTGTGGCGGGCCTTGCAATTTGGCACCACCGTCACCGGGGTGACGTTGTTCGAGCTTCTCTACCCCTTTCTGGAACTGTTGGCGGTCTTCGTGCAATTCCTGGGGAGCATCCTGGCCGGTGTTTTAGGCCAGGTCTCGGCCGGGCTGCGCGCGGCCGGTATATTCAACGAACCGCTCGTGCCCGAAGTCATGCCACCGACGGAGACGCTCGGTTTCCAGATGCCGGAAGGCAGCGATAAAGCCATCACCGCCTTCATCATGTTGGGTGTGATCGCCGTGATTGGTCTGGGGCTGGCGCGCGCCTATCGCCAGGCGACCTTCGCGGCTCGCGACAGCGCCCGCAGCCGTGTCGTCGGCGACGACGAGGACGACGAGCCGGGCCTGGGGCGGCGGATGCTGGAGCGGCTGGGGCTGCGGCAGTGGCGGGCGGCGGCGTCGGTGCGCCGCATTTACCGGCAGATGTGTCGCGCCGCCGAGTCGGCCGGTTTTCCGCGCCTGCCGACGGAAACGCCCTATGAGTTTCTGCCGACGCTGGCCCGCGTCTGGCCGGACTATCCGGCTGAGTCGCGCCTGATTACCGAGGCGTTCATCCGGGTGCGCTACGGTGAAATCCCGGAGACGGACGAGGAACTGGAGGCCATTCGCGCCGCCTGGCGGCGGCTGGAAGAGGCCGAACCCCAGCGGCGAGAAGCGGCCGTCAGCAACGATGGGCCGCGTCTCACCAAGCTGGAGTGATCGCCGGCGGCCCTATTCGGTCTGCGCGGCGTCCAGCGCTAAGGGCTGGGTCTGGGCCAGCGGCTCCAGTTCGTGCCCGTTCCCGGTCCCCGGCGATTCCTGATGGGCCACGGCGGCGGCCATGAAGGCGTTGAACAGGGGATGGGGGCGGTTGGGGCGGCTCTTGAACTCGGGGTGGAACTGGCTGCCGAGCATGAAAGGATGGTCGCGCAACTCGGCGATCTCCACCAGTCGGCCGTTGGGCGACAGGCCGCTGAATATCAGGCCGCCCTCCTTCAACGCCTCGCGATAGGCATTGTTGAATTCCCAACGGTGGCGGTGCCGCTCAGAGATGGTGTCCTGCCCATAGGCGGCCTGGGCCTTGGTGCCGGGGATCAGCCGCGCCGGGTAGGCTCCCAGACGCATCGTGCCGCCCATGTCGGTCAGTTCGTGCTGGTCGGGCATGAGGCTGATGACCGGATGCTCGCAGTTGCGGTCGAATTCGGTACTGTTGGCCTCGTCGCTGCCCAGCACGGTGCGGGCCAGTTCGATGCACATGACCTGCATCCCTAGACAAAGCCCCAGATAGGGGACTTTGTTCTCCCTGGCCCAGCGGGCAACCATGATCTTGCCCTCGATGCCGCGCTCGCCGAAGCCGCCGGGCACGACCACACCGTCAACACCCAGCAGTTCATCCCAGTGCTTGCCCTTCTCCAGATCGCCGGAATGGATCCAGTCGATTTCCACCTGACGGTTGTTACCGATGCCGGCATGGTAGAGCGCCTCGCGCACGCTCATGTAGGCGTCGTGGAGTTCCACATATTTGCCGACGATGGCGATGCGGATGGTCGGTTTCGGCCGCTTGATCTCGGCGATCATGCGCCGCCACTCGCTCAGATCGGGCGGCGTCACCGCGACCAGGCCCATGCGCTCCATGACGACGTTCGCCAGGTGGGTCTCTTCCAGCTCCAGCGGAATGTTATAGAGCACGTCGCTGGTGACGGCCGGGATGACCGCCTCGCGCGGCACGTCGCAGAAGAGGGCGATCTTGTTGAGATGCTCTTCGGGAATGGGGTAATCGGCGCGGGCGATGATGACGTCGGGCTGGATGCCGATGCCGCGCAACTCGCGCACGCTGTGCTGCGTGGGCTTGGTTTTCAGTTCGCCGCTGGCGAGGAGATAGGGCAGATAGGTGACGTGGACGTAGAAGGTGTTCTCGCGGCCGAAGTCGTAGCGCATGAGGCGCAACGCTTCCATGAAGTGCTGGCTCTCGATGTCGCCCACGGTGCCGCCGACCTCGACCAGCACGATCTCCGCGCCGCTGCGCTCGGCGACTTGCAGGATGCCGCGCTTGATCTCGTTGGTGATGTGGGGGATCACCTGAATCGTGCCGCCCAGATAATCGCCGCGCCGCTCGCGGGCGATGACCTCGGCGTACGCTCGTCCGGTCGTCACGTTGGAGGCCTGATTCAGATTGATGTCGATGAAGCGCTCGTAGTGCCCCAGGTCGAGATCCGTCTCGGCCCCGTCATCGGTGACGAAGACCTCGCCGTGCTGGTAGGGGGACATGGTGCCGGGATCGACGTTGATGTAGGGATCGAGCTTTTGGGCGGTCACGCTGAAGCCGCGCGCTTTCAGCAGGCGGCCCAGCGCCGCGGCGGTGACGCCCTTGCCGACCGAACTGACGACGCCGCCGGTGAAAAAGATAAATTTGGTCATCGCATCTCCCATAAAAGAGAGGTGGGGCATGTCATCCTGGGTGACATGCCCCACCTCATGCGGGTACAGTTGACTGTACGTGGCCTGTTTCGGCTCTGTGCGGGTTTCGGTGCATACCGCCTCTTATGGGGGCAAAGGATAGCATCGTTTGGGGCGGGCGGCAAGGGCACGATGTTGCCGCTGAACACCACCAGGGCACGATGTTGCCGCCAACAAGCGACCGCCCGATAATCGGCGCATTCACTCATGGAGGCTAAGACTATGTTGGAGTTTACCGATCAAGTAGTGCTCATCACCGGCTCGTCGCGCGGCATCGGCCGGGCCATCGCCCGCCTGTTTGCCGGGCAAGGGGCGCGCGTCGCCGTCCACTACCATACCAACCGCGCCGCGGCCGAGGAGACCTTACGCTCGCTGGACGGGACGGGCCACATCCTGGTTCAGGGCGACGTCACCGACCCGGCGGCCGTGGCCGCGCTGGTCGATGAAGTGATGGGCCAACTGGGGCGCATTGACGTGCTGGTCAACAATGCCGCCGTCTACGAGGATCACCCACTGGCCGAGGTGGATTACGCCACGTGGCAGGCCAGTTGGCGGGCCACCATCGACGCCAATCTGATCGGCCCGGCCAATATGTGTTATTGCGTCGGGCGGGCCATGATCGCCCAGGGCGGCGGCCGGATCGTCAACGTCTCGTCGCGCGGCGCGTTTCGCGGCGAACCGACCGGCCCGGCCTATGGGGCCAGCAAGGCGGCGCTCAATGCGATGAGCCAGTCGCTGGCTAAGTATCTGGCCCCCTACAACATCTCCGTCGGCGTCGTCGCCCCCGGCTTCGTCGAGACCGACATGGCCCGCGAGGCGCTGAGCGGGGCCAGCGGCGCGGAGAAGCGCGCCCAAAGCCCGTTTAACCGCGTGGCCCGGCCGGAAGAGGTGGCCTATGCCGTGCTGTTTCTGGCGTCGGCCGGGGCGGAGTTTATGACCGGGGCGATCATTGATGTGAATGGGGCGTCGTATTTGCGGACGTGAGGGGCGACTACTAGCTGCCGACCGATGACCACAGACCGCAGACCGCAGACCGCAGTCAGACTTGCTCACACCAGGCGGCCTGCCATCACTTCCTTGGGCGGAGAGTTACCAGGGCTACGCCCAGGATGACCAACGCTCCGCCGATCAGGCTGGTGGGCGTGGGAACCTCGCGGAATAGGGCCAGCGACCACAGGATCGTCACCACCGGGCTGAGGGTGAGGATAATGGTGTGGATCGACATCGACATCCGCCGCAGGGAAAGATAGTAGAGCGAGCGGCTGATGACCACGTCGACCGTGGCCGCGATGAAGACTACCAACCAGGCCCGCCCGCTGGGCCAGACCAACTGGCCGCGCCCGGCGGCGAAGAGAAAGAGAAAGAAGGCGGTGGCAGCAATGCGAAACAGGAAGAAATCGCCAAACTCCATCGCCTCGCCATAGCGCTTGACAATGGCCGTGTGCAAGGCGTAGAAGAAAGCGGAAGCCAATACCAACACCGAGCCGATGCGCAGGTAATCGCCCGGTTGAAAACTGATGAGAAATGCGCCGGCAATGGCCGATAGCGCGCCGAGCAGTTCAATCGGCCGCAGGCGCTCGCGCAGCCAGATTAGTCCCATGCCCAGCGAAAAAACCACGCCGGCTTTGCCCAGTAGTGAGGCCGTGCCCGGATCGATGTAGGCGACTGCGGCGTAGTTGATGACGGTCGAGGCGGCCACCAGCACACCGATGGCGGCAAAAAAGCGCCAACGCCGCCGTAACGTTCCAAACCTGATTTTGCCGCGTGCCGCCTGATAGATCCCAACCTGCACGGCGGCGATACCCAACAGCAAAAACGACGACATTTCCGGCGGCAGGAGAGGCACGAGGGCGCGGGCGAAGATGAAATGCAGGCTATCGACGACGAGCAGGATAGCGAAGATCAGTGGCGTGTTGACAGTTGCGAAGGCGGGGTGGTCGGCGGACGGATCGATCATGAGCGGGAAACCTGAGGAAGCACAGTGTAGTCATTCGCCGGTGGCCTGTCAACCACGCCCGGCCCGCGCCACCTCGGCGGCCACGCGCAGCGCGCCCAGGGTGACCCCGGCCGTCGATTGCCCCGGAAAGATCGAGTCGCCCACCTGCCACAGATTGGCGATGCCCGTCTGTGGCCCGCGCGCGGCGAAAATCGACTTCTGAGCAAAGCCGCCGACCATGCCCAGCGGCCGGCCGGTGTAGTAGGCAAAGGTCACCGGCGTGCCCGGCAGGCAGAGACGGATGGCTTGGCGAAAACCGGGGATAGCCCTCTCGGCGGCGCTGATGAGCCGTTCGGCATACGGCGCCCGCCGCGCCAGATAGGCCGATTCATCGTCGTCCTGGCGCAATTGCCACCAATCGCCCACGGCGGTATGGGTGGACAGGGTCGCCGCGCGCATCCCTTGCGGGGCGCGGCTGGGGTCGCCGGCGTCGGACAGGGAGAGGAAAACGGAGTTGCCCTCGCCCAGCGGCCGGGTGGCATCGACGATGATCTGGTGATGATCCGCCAGACCGGCGGGCAGCGCGGCGGCGTCCAGACCGGCGTAGAGGGTGAAAGCGCCCCACGTCGGCTCGCGCTGCGATAGCTCCCGCGACAAGGCGGGCGGCGTCATGTGGCCCAGCAGATCGGCCAAGGCCCAGGGGGTAACGTTGGCCAGCACGAAATCGGCTTCATAACACCGACCTTTTTGGGTATGGACGCGCCTGGCCCGCCCGTTTTGTAATTCGATCCGCGCCACCCGTTGGCGATAATGAACCTCGCCGCCGTGGGCGCGAATCCAATCCGCCAGCGTGGCGGCAATGGCGCCGATGCCGCCGCGCACGTGGTTGACGCCCCGCCGCGGCAGATCGAGGGCGGCGCTGCCGTAGAGTGCTCCGGCCTGCCCGGCCGTGGTCTGGGCGGAAATGAGCAACTGCGCGTCGAGAAAGGCGCGAAACAAGGGATCATCGCTCAGGGGCAGGGCGTCCATCGTCCGCGTCAGGTAGGGCAGCGCGCCCAACGTCCTGGGACGCAAGCCGCTGCCCAGCGTTGCCACATCCCGCGCCGTGCGCGGCGGCCACGGAAAAGGGCGCGATGAGATGTCCCAGGCGATGCCGGCCAGCCGCTCCTGAATGGCCCAGAACGGCTCGCTATCGGGAAACACGCGGCGGCGCTCCTCTGCCCAGGCGGTGCGTTCGGCCCATTGGGTGATCGTGCGGCCGTCGGGGAGATGGACGACCCACGCCGGATCGACCGGCCGGATGGGCCACTCCAGGCCCAAGATTTCGGCCACGCGGGCATGGGGGCCGCCGGGCGAAAACCCACCGGCCAGCGTAGCCCCGGCGTCGAAGCGATACTTCTGATGGTAGAACGTGCCCGCGCTGCCGCCGGGGTAGACGTGGGCTTCCAGCACGGTCACGCGGTGGCCGGCGCGCAATAGGAGGGCAGCGGCCGTCAGGCCACCAACGCCGGCGCCAATCACCACAGTCTGGGGCGAGTTAGTCATCTGGGCGTTACACCGGCCAGTTGCGCTGCTCGGCGGCCATCAGCCGCGCCACGTGCCGCCGGGTCAGGATTTTGCGCGCTGTGAACAGATAGAGCAGCCCCAACCGATTGAATAACATCCGGCTGAGCAAACCGCGCGGCCCCCCATCGTGTTCGTAGGTGATGTGATCCTCGACCCGCGTCTGCCGCGCATTCAGGGGGATAAAGCGGTGTTGATGCCGCCAGGATTTGAGCGGGCCATGGAGCTGGGTGTCGGTGAAGCCGGCGGGCGATACATCACTATGGACGGCGTGCCAGCGCACCGGCAACGGCCCAAACCACAAGGTAAACCGCGCCTCGGAACCTTCGCCCAGCGGTTCAAACTGGTGAAGGCGGGCAACGATCGGCGGCGGCGTTAGCTGCCGCAGGGCGCTCGTATCCCGATGAAACGCGGCCACGGCGGCGAGTGGCGCATCGACTACAAAGGCGTGGGTAAATTCCATGGTTTATCGGCCTGACTTGCGGAAAACTACTTGTCGCCGCCATCGTAATCGATAAGAGATATAATGTCAACATATTGTCCATATATTATTAATTATCCCAATGATGAGCGGCGCGTCAGAATTGTCTGAGAAGTCGCATGGATTCCCTTGGGCGTGGTTGCGGCTTCACTATAATCTCAGGCGTGAAATCTTTGCTTCGCCGGGGCTGTCTGACCGGCTTCATTGGCATCATGCTGTTGGCGGCGTCGCCGATCTTGTGGCGCAGCGCGGTCAAGGTCTACTATCATCGCGATATGTATGCCCCAACCGAGGCGCCGCAGCACCAAGTAGCGGTCGTGTTTGGCGCGGCCGTCTATGGCAACGGCCGCCTCAGTCCCGTCCTGCGCGACCGCGTCGATACGGCCATCGCCCTGTACGAAGCCGGTCAAGTGGAACGGATCATCGTCAGCGGCGACAATAGCTCATCCTATTACGATGAACCGGGTTCCATGATGGCCTATGCCATCGAGCGAGGCGTCGATCCGGCCGACATTCTGGCCGACCGCGCCGGCCATCGCACCTACGATACGTGCTACCGGGCCGGTCACGTCTTCGAGATCGAAAGCGCCATCCTGGTGACCCAGGCCTTCCATCTGCCGCGCGCCCTTCTGACGTGTGCGGCGCTGGGCATCGACGTCGTGGGAGTCACGGCCGACCGTCGGCCATATCGCGATGCCGGCTGGTATGAAATACGGGAGACCGCGGCCACGCTCGTCGCCGCCTGGGACGTCATGCGCCGCGAGCCGCCGCCCTTGGTCGAGGCCACGCCGCCGCTCGACCAGCCCACGACGTTGCAGTTCGCCGGCGACTGACCCAGCCCAGCCCCACACCACCGGACTAAACCTACCTCTTCCGGGTCGCAAACACCAGCACCACACCCAGCACGACGGCCGCGCCAATAAACAGCCACGAGGTAATGGGGGCATTCGACGGGCCGATTGCCGAGCCGTCCGGCGGTTCTTCGACCGCGGGTAGCTCCGCGACAGCCACAACCGTAGTCGCTGTGACGGTCGGCGTGGCGGTCGGCGCTTCGGTCGTGGGGGAGGCCGTCAACGTCGGTGAGGGCGTGGCGGTAGAGGTGGCGGTCGCCGTCGCTGGTTCCGGCGTTGGCGTAGGCGGTGGGGGCGTTGGCGAAGAGGTGGCCGTGGCGGGTGGGGTAACGGTGATGGTAACATCGCCGGACGCGGCCGTCGTCGCCGTTGCTGCCGGCGTGGTGGGCACAGGCGTGGCCGTCATCAGGATCGCCGTATCGGGGTCGATGCGCACGGCTTCTTCGTCCGAGGCCAGATCAGCCCCGCTTTCAACGATAAAGATGGGCGGGCCGCCAATGTCACAGGCCGGCGCGCAACGCGCGCCGCGCAGCCGAATACGATAGAAGCCATCCAAGGCGCGCAACGGCTGCTCCTCGCCGGTGGCCGAGACGAGCAACGCCTCATCGGCCAGAGCCGGGACGCGCAAGGTCACGTCGGTCTGGGTTCGCGCCCAGAGGATGCGCGTGACGCCTTCCGGCCGGTTGAAGGCAAAGGCATAGAAGCTGCCCGATTGCTGCCGCCCCACCGGATAGGTGAACCCCGACAGGTAACGGACGGTCGCCTGGTAAGCGTCGAAGGCCGGGCGGCGGCTGCCGTCGGGCCGCAGGATGCCGAACGATTCACCGCCGGGTGGCAGCAAGATGTCGAGCAGCTTATAGACCCCGATGCGCGCGCTGCGCGCGCCGAAGCCCAACGCGTGGGCCTGGACGAGATACCACGCCTGTTGCTCCAGATCGACCTGGAAGTTCGGCCGCTCCACCGGCCACAGCGGATCCAGATTGGGCGAGGCGTTGGTCTCGTTGATCCAGATCGGCTTTTTCAGCCCATACCTTTCCTGGATGGCCCACGTCTCTTCGACAAGCTGCTCCACCGTCTCCACCCGAAAGTAGATGTGGAGGGTGATGACGTCGAAGAAGTAGTTGTTGGCTTTGGCCTCCGGGTCAGCCACGGCGATCCGCAAGAACTCGCCCAGCCAGTTCGGATCGTGCCAATAGGACCAGCCCGCCAAATGTACGACGGCCTGCGGGTCATGCTCCTTCGCGACCTGATAGGCCACTTTCAGCAGGCGGTAATACTGCGCCGTCGAGCCGCCGAATTCGTGGCCGTAGACGCCGGCTTCGATCTCCGGCTCGTTCCAGATAATCCAATGGTGGACGCCCAGCGGTGCGTAGTATTCGACCACCTTGCGCACGTAGCCGGCCCACAGGTTGTCGGGATCATCCACCGGCAGGTCGAGACCGCGCGGCACGCCGGAGAACGGCTGGCCGTCGGTGGCCCAGGTGGGCGTGTTCTTCAACAGGCCGGTGACGACCCGATTTTGGGCGCGGGCGTCGTCGAGCCACTCTTCCAGGACGTGGAGCGTGTTCCAGTCGTCCGGCCCGGTCGGCTGGATTTCGTTCCAGTAGAACAGGATGCGATCCCAGCCGACGCCCAACTCGGCCGCTTCGCCCGCTTCCCAGAAGGATTCGATGACGCCAAAGCGCGGATCGACCTCTGCTTCGTCGGCCGGGGGTTGCGGGGTGGATTGGGGGGTGGTTTGGGCCGCTGCGGTGGGGGCTGTCGCCAACAAGAGTGTGATCAGGCCCAGCGTAGTGATTAGATGTCGCAAAGAGATAGATAGCCTCACGTCAGATCGAGATGGCCCGGCCGGATGCCGGACAACAAAACTGCGATTATAATTCAAACAGGTGCTCCCTCCAATGAATGAGACGATAAACGACGATACACTAAGATTGCGCCCGGCGCAGGAAGCGATCATGGCCTATCGTGGCGGCCGCCTGGCGATCAGCGCCGTGCCCGGCAGCGGCAAGACGTTTACCCTGTCGCTGCTGGCGGCCGGGCTAATCGCCGACGGCCGCGTCGATACCAGCGCCGAACAGCAGGTATTGATCGTCACCTTCCTCAACAGCAGCGTCGATACCTTTCGCGCCCGCATCCGCAAGCGGCTGCTGGCGATGGGGCTGGCCGATGTCGGCTTCGACGTGCGCACGCTCCACAGCCTGGCGCTGGAGATCGTGCGGCGCGCCGGCGAAACCCCGGCCGAGGAGCTGGCCGTGCTCGACGACTTCCAGAGCCGCCAGATTCTGGAGGGCGCGGTCGATGGCTGGATCAATGACAACGTACGCCTGTGGGAAACCTTTCTACCCCAAGCGGGGCGCGAGTACAGTCCGCAGATGATCGCCAGCTGGCGCGACATCACGGCCACGACGGCCGCGTCCTTCATCCGCGCCGCCAAGAATGAACGCTACACCCCGGACGCCATCCATGCCGCCATCCGCCAACAGTTTGACGCACCGGACGGGCCGGACGACGCGCCCAACGTGGCCCGCTCGCCGCTGATCCACATGCTGGCCGGCATCTATAGCCGCTATCAGGCGGCGCTGGCCCGCCAGGGCGGCCTGGACTATGACGACCTGATCTGGGGCGCGGCCGACCGGCTGGAGCACCGGCCCGATCTGGTGGAGAGTTTGCGCGCGCGCTGGCCGTTCGTGCTGGAGGATGAGGCCCAGGACAGCGTGCCGTTGCAAGAGTTGTTGCTCGATGCGTTGACCGGCCCCAATGGCAATTGGGTGCGCGTCGGCGACCCCAATCAGGCCATCACCAGCACCTTCACCGCCGCCCACCCCCGCTTTTTCTCGCGCTTCATCGACCGGCCGGACGTGACGGCGCGGACGTTGCCCAACAGCGGCCGTTCGGCCCACCTGATCATCGGCGCGGCCAACGCCATGTTGAACTGGGCCATCGACCACCACCCCGTCCCCGAAGTGCGACGCGATGCCTTCCGCCGCCAGGACATCCTGCCCACCCCGCCCGGTGATTCGCAACCCAACCCGCCCGACAGCGAAGCGGGGCTACGAATTCGCGTCTATCGCCACCGCGAAGAAGAAGAACTGCCGTCCATCGCCCGGCTGGCGGTGGAGTATGCTCAGCGGCAGCCAAACCAGACCATCGCCATTCTCGCGCCGACGCACCAGATGGGGTATGGCATCGCCCAACAGTTGGACGCGCTCGATGCCGACTACGATAACTTGTTGCGCGGCAGCGGTCGCGAGCGGGAAGTGGCCGCCGCCCTCCACGCCGTGCTGGCCGTGCTGGCCAATCCGCTGGACATGAAGGCGCTCCAGGCGGCCCACAACGGCCTGAGCGAGTTACGCGAGACAGGCCCGGTCTACGAGCCGTTCGGCGGCGAAGGGGACGATGCGGCGCGCTTCCAGGCCATCCTGCGTAGCGTCTACCGCCCCGAGTCGATCCTTTTCCCGCGCGAGGAGGAGACGCTGACCGACATTTTGCCGGCGGGCGTGGCGACCGAGGAAGACGTCCTTCGTTTGGGGCAACTGGCCGAGTTCCTGCGCGACAGCTTCGACCTGCGGACGCTGCCGATTGACGATCTGACCCTGGCCCTGGCCGATGCCCTCTTCGCCCCCCAACCCGACGCGGCCG
>OEOE01000083.1_pt1 | contig 14768 bp, 13 predicted proteins | sample 1539681 | NCBI WGS metagenome assembly OEOE01 (sample SAMEA3611561, study PRJEB22512) | activated sludge metagenome | biome: Urban; feature: Wastewater Treatment Plant; material: Activated Sludge | place: Slovenia | collected 2012-09-24
CCCTAACCTTCCCCTAACCTCCGGCTCACCCTAAATTTAGGTAACGACTTTATACTCCCAAGTGAAGTCGCCAAGAATGTGTGCAGCCCCGGTTCCCCCTCCTGGCCGGGGCTGTACGCGTTTATGGGCGATTTTTGCGTTGTAGGTTGGGTTTCTTGAAGATCTAATAATTAGCCACGGATAGGACACGGATTAAACGGATGAAAACGGATTGAAATCTCTTTATCCGTGATCATCCGTCTCATCCGCGTTTATCCGTGGCTAAATTATTGATCCGCAACCAACCCGCCCTACAAGCTAACCGTAGGCCAAACTTTCCCGCACACTGATTCGCCCGGCGGCATGGGCGGGAATGATCGACGCCAGAAAGGCGATGGAAACCACGGCCACCAACCAGATCAGCACGGCCGGGATGTTATAGGCGAAATCGAGGTTGACCTTGAAGATCGTCTGCCCCAGCACGGCGGCGATGGGCCGGGCGATGAGATAGGAAAGCGGCACGGCCAGCAGCCAGCTCATCAACCCCTGCAACACCCCTTCCAGGATAAACATGGTCATAATCACCGGCGACGTGCCGCCGATGGAGCGCAATACGCCCACCTCGCGCGTGCGCTCGACGACGCTGATCGACAACGACCCCATCAGGCCGATACCGCCGACGATGCCCATGATGATCGCCAGACTGAAGAGCATCTGGTGGACGATGGCGAAGGTATTATAGGCGTATTCGCGGTCTTGCGGCCGCGTGCGGCTGAAGAACGGACTGATCTCCATGCCGTAAGAACTGAGATGGGTGTCCAACTCGCGCATGAGCACGGCCAGCCCGTCGGCGTCCAGCCCATCGGCGCGGACGACGACCTGATTGGCGCGATTGGCGCGGCGGGTCACGTCGACCACGGCCGGGGCCGGGGCATAGACGGGGTCGGTGGAGAAGACGTCGGGCGAGATGGCCTGATAGACGCCGATGATGGCGAAATCGGCCTCGCCCAGATCGCCGAGGTCGATGGTCACCGTGTCGCCCACGGTCAAGTCGTTGAACTCGGCCGTGTCGCGGCTGATGACGGCCACGCGGCCATCGTCGGCCGGCTCCAGCCAGCGGCCGTCGATGATTAGCGGCCGGTACATGGTGCTGCCCTGGGGGATGCCGAACAGCTCCGCGCCCAGCCCGCCCGAATCCTTCATCTCCTCGCCCTGTTTCAGAATGGTGGCCGCGACCGAATACCATGCCTCGGCGGCGGTGACGCCGGGGTACTCCTCCAGCAAGGCTTCGATCCGGTCGGAGCGGTGAAACTGGAAGAAGCCCAGGCGCATGTCGTACTGCCGCCGGTCGAGTTCGTTGTCCAGCGTATAGGTCACCGATGCCGACAGTGTCAGCACCATCAGGAACATCGCCCCGGCCAGCGTCAGCACCAGTTGGGTCAGCAGCAGCCGCCCCTTGCGCCGGAACATATTGCCCAGGGCGATGGTGTAGGGCGAGGGCAACAGGCGCTCGGCCAATGACTCCACGCCGCGGTCGAACCGGGAGGAGCCGAAGTCGCCGCCCAGGCCATAGGTCGCCAAGGCCTCGCGCACGGAGATGGCCGCGCCGCGCAACACCGGCCACAACGCCGCCAGCAAGGGGGCCAGGATGGCCGCCAACACCTGCCACACGAGGGCGCGCGGCGAAAAACGGAACACGTTGTAGTCGATATTGAAGAGCAACAGCAGTTGCTTGGTGGTGAAGAAGGCCATCAGCAGGCCCAACGGCAGAGCCACCACCAGGGCCAGCAGGCCGAAGATGAGCACCCCCACCAGATAGACGCGAGCCACGTCGCGCGTGGTGCCGCCCAGGGCCTTGATGACGCCGATCTGATCCGTCTGCTGGGTGATAATCGCCATCGTCGTGTTGATGACGATGATGACGCTGGTGAGCAGGGCCACGACGGCCAGAATTTTGAGCACCAGGGTGATGCCCAGCACGGTGTCGTAGCCCCAATGTTTGTCCGGTTTCTGATAGATGACCAGGCTGACGCCGACGTCCTGCTTGGCGAGTTGATCCTTGATGGCCGCCGCCCGGTCGCGGGCGTACTCCTCGCTATAGGGCGCAATCTGCACCAATAGCTGGATGTATTGCCCTTCGGGGAAGCCGAAGTGGGTCATCTCTTCCTGATTGAAGAAGAAGTAGGCGTTGCCGCCGAAGTCGGGCGGGGGGACGAACGGGTGGCGGATGCGGCCGGTGACGGGGAAGGCGCGGTCGGTGCCTTCCAGTTCAAAAATGATCTCGTCGCCCAGGGCGATGCCGTAATAGTCGCTGGTGATGCGCTCGACGCCGATGCCGCCGTCGCCCGGCCACGCGCCACGGTCGAGTTGCAGCCAGTCGAAGGTCTGATCCTCGAAATCACTGCGCGAGACGACGGAGGCCGATTGCCATTCGCCATCGGGCGCGGTCTTGTAGCGCACGGTGGAGATATTGAGCGGTTCGACGCCGCTGACGCCGGGAATGTCGGCCAGTGCCTCGGCCGTGTCGCGGTCAATGAACTGGCGCAGGATGATGTTGAGATGGGACGGGGCGACCGATTGGTGGGCCTCATTCATGCCCGACAGCAGCATGTCGGTCAGGCCGAAGATCGCGCCGACGGCAAACACGCCGGCGGCGATGCTGAGCACGGCCAGCAGCGTGCGCGCCCGGCGATGCCAGAGGTCGAACCAGACTTTATCCCACAGAACGCCCATAGTAATAAGAAATTATGAATTAGGAATTAGGAATTAGGAATGATGTGACGGGTGACGGGCGGGGGCAGGGTGATTAGTGATTGACCGGTTGGCTGTCTGCTGCCCACTGTCCACTGACCACTGCCTGCGCGCCATTGCGGGCGCGGGCGCGGGGGTGCTGGGCGGCGGGCACGTCGTTGGTGATGCGACCGTCGCGAATCTCCACCACCCGCGAGCCGCGCACGGCCAGATCGAGGCTGTGGGTGACCATCACCATCGTTTTGCCCCGCGCCACCAGACTCAGGAATAGCTGGAAAATATCTTCCGACGTGGACGAGTCCAGATTGCCCGTCGGCTCGTCGGCCACCAGCAGCGGCGGGTCGTTGGCTAATGCCCTGGCGATGGCCGCGCGTTGCTGCTGGCCGCCCGAGACCTGGCTGGGCAACTTGTGGGCCTGATCGGTCAGGCTGACCATCTCCAGTAGTTCCATGGCCCGCTCCTGGCGCTCGCGCCGCGGCACTTTCTTCACCAGGTCCATCGGCAACATGACGTTCTTGACCAGGCTGAGGGCGGGCAACAGTTGAAAGAATTGGAAGATGATGCCCAGATGCTCGCCGCGCCAGACGGATAGCTCGTTTTCGCTCATCGTGTGGACGGACTGGCCGGTGACGATGACCTCGCCCTCGCTGGGGTGGTCGATGCCAGTGATCATGTTGAGCAATGTCGATTTGCCGTTGCCCGACGGGCCGACCAGAGCGACGAACTCGCCCGGCGTGATGTCGAGCGAGACGCCGCGCAGGACAGTCACTTCGCCATCGCCCACGGGGAAACGCTTGATGACGTTGCGCACCTGGACGATGGATTCTTGGCGGCCGTTGTTGCTGCTCATAGGCTAAAAGTGTAGCAACATTTGTGCCAAAAATCACAAGAGCATACGACATTCTTATCCTCGCACAGTTGGAGAAGCATATAACCTTATGTTACTATATTGCAAGGTAATAATTGCCATTTGATTGTCTCGGTCAGAGTAGAGGAGATCTAATAATGCCTTCAAAAAGTTTGACCGTAGAGTTGCGCAACCTCTTCATCGACAGATTTAGCGATGACGAGTTAGCTGACCTTGCTTTTGCGCTGGGCATGAATATCAAGGACTTGGGAGAGGATACAACAAAAGGTAAGGCGAGAGAGCTTGCTGCCTATGTTGTCAGGCACGAATGGGTAGCAAAGCTTATTGCAGAGGTAGGACCTAAGGAACGCCCCGAGATTGAATGGCAAGCGTTATTAACTGAACATGTCTCAAGAGAATTGCTCTCTGACGACGACCGCAGTAGGTTGGTTGACATTCTCGCTAATAATTACGATATGCAGATGGGACCTAGTGCCCGCTATGGTCTCATGGATAGAGCAGGTTTGCGAGAACGGCTAAAGTTTATCGATCTGGCTGGTGCACCCTTATCTCTAGCCTATAGCATCGTATCAGATCTGGAACCGTTGGGAATATTGCCCGGACAACCGAGTTTCCATGCTCTTGGAGCGTTGATTAACTATATCCTTCAACTACCCGATACAACAACCGATGACGCACGTATTCTCGCCGAGCTTCTGGTAAAATATCAACTGATATCCGACCCGGCTTATCTAGATGGACTGACCACAACGTACAGCATAGACGTGACGCCTGTCCGCCATATTGATCCATCCTTGCTACCGCCTCCTGTCACAGCTAAAGATTTGGCTAGGCTATCGACGGAGGCTCCGGCGGTGATAAAAGATGAGTCCCCAGTTTCGAAGGTATTGATCCGTTCCTCTGAAGATAACCTTCTCGATATCGATTTGCTGGCTGGGGCCATCTATAGTGCTCAAGCTGTCGGCCGCATCGAGCTACCGCGCGGCCGCGCCCACGGCACTGGTTTCCTAGTTGGTCCGGATTTACTCCTGACTGCCTACCACGTCTTGAAATCTAAAGATATGTTGGAGTCAGCTGTCATCCGTTTTGACTATCAAGCTAACGCTGATGGCGTTGTGACACAGGGACGCGTATTCGAATTGATGCCCGACTTCTATGTTGGCAGTCCTGATACGGAATTGGACTTCGCTCTCGTCAGGGTGAAGGGCGAGCCGCTAGCTGAACGGAGAATGCGGTCGGAAGATGAGGGCCAGAATTATCTGGAATTACTGCGCCGTGGCCGTCATCGCGGCTATCTGCTCGTCTCGCCCAGCAAGATTGTCGAATTTGAACGTATTAACATAATCCAGCATCCTAATGGAGGCCCGCAAAAAGCAATGATGACAGAGAATTATGTCTTAAATGATATGAAGGGCAATCGAGTACATTATCTAGCCATTACTCAACCGGGTTCGGCAGGCTCACCTGTGCTAAATCGACGGTGGGAAGTGGTGGCTCTACATCATAGCGGAGGAGCTCATCCGCCTCTGAAGGACTCGGCCGACACTCAAAAACTTGAGATGTATCGGTTCGGTGAGGGTATCCCAATGCGAGCAATACTCCCGAAGATCGAAAAATGGCTGCCTAGAAGTTAAATTTCATGAGCGACTTCTCTCGACTCTTAGAAATAGGGATGATATATACAGGAGGTTATCTATGTCTACAGTCTCTCTCGAAGTAGTTAAAGCGCTCGTCAAACTGTTCGTTGAACGTTTTGATAACAATGAACTGGAGGATCTGGCCTTTTCCCTCGGGGTTAACTTTGATGACATCAGCGGTAACACAAGAAGTGCTAAGGCACGCGAACTGGCCTTATATCTGAACCGTCGCAGCCTCATGGATGAGTTGCGACAGAAAGGGCCGGTAGAACGGCCGGATCTGGATTGGGAAGCGGTCTTTGGCGGTGTGACACCCCCTTTAACCGCCGGTATAACTGGCCCAGAGCCGCCCGCCCGCGGCCCAAAGGTGGACTTTCGAGATATACAGAAGCTAGGCCCCATCCTGGCTGCCCACACATTATTCCAAACCCCTGACGGCCGCCAGTCCCTACTCTACAATGCGGGACTATCGCGTGTCATCCACCTCGATCTAAATGGTAACGCCTACGCCGTAGCGTCGAGCCTTCTGGCCAAGGTGAATGAGTACGGCGAGATCGAGCCGGGCGATACCGCTATCGGCCGCCTGCTGGCCTACATCGCCGCCGACCCGGCGCTGCCGCCGGCCGACAAAAGCGTCATCACCGCCATCGCCGCCAAGAATGCGATCAAAATTGAGTAACAGTTCCACCACGCCATTCCATTTGGAGGGAAAATCATGGCAGAACAATTTTTGAGCTTGCCCGACCGGCAAAAACTGGCCCGGATTATCGCCAATCTGAACGAAATGACCATGGGGGCGGCCGCCCGCTTCGGCTGGCTCGACCGCGCCGGACTGCGGCGCTTCGTGCCAGGCACTAATCTAGACGCGGCGCCTATTACGCTGGCTGGGGTGCTCGTCGGCAAGCTGGAACCCTACGGCATGCTGCCCAACCAGCCGAACTACCACGCCCTGGGGGCGCTGGTCAGCTTAGCGCTGACCGAACCGGATTTAGCCCAGGATGACGCCCAGTTTCTGGCCGGGCTATTGGTGAAGTACCAGTTGATCGCCGACACGAAATACCTGGATGAATTACGCAGGACCTATAGCCTCGACGTGCAACCGGTGCGTCAGGTAGACCCGGACTTGCTGCCGCCGACCGAGCCGCCCGCCCCGGTGGCTGAACCCAGTTTCACGCCGGTGGCGGTCAACCAAGAGGCGCTGGAGCGAGTGATCGGCAAGGAACCTAATTTTATCGATACCGATCGGCTGGCCGGGGCCATCTACAGCGCCCAGGCCGTCGGCCGTATCGAACGGCCGCTCGGCACAGCCCTCGGTACCGGCTTCCTCGTCGCGCCGAACCTCATCCTGACCAACTACCACGTCTTCGAGTCGAAAGAGAAATTGGAAAGGGCCGTGATCCGCTTCGATTATCACAGCAACGCTGACGGCATCGTGTCCAAGGGGCGCGATTTTGAGTTCGTGCCCGACTTCTACGTGGGCAGCCCGGACGAGGAGCTGGATTTCGCCCTGGTTAAGGTGAAGGGCGAGCCGCTGGGCGAGCCTGATCGCAAGATGGGGCCGGAGGATGAGGGTCTAGGCTATCTGGATTTGCTCCGGCGCGGCAAACATCGGGGGTATTTGCTGATCTCACCGGCCAAGATCATTGAACAGGAGCAGGTCAACATTATCCAACACCCCAGCGGCAGCCCGCAAAAGGTTGTGCTGACCCAGAACTACGTGGTGGCCGACATGAGCGACAACCGCGTGCACTACCTGGCCGACACCGAGCCGGGGTCATCCGGTTCGCCGGTCTTCAACCAGCGTTGGGAGGTGGTTGCCCTGCATCATAGTGGCGGCGCGCACCCGCCGTTTGACGCCTCGGCCAACCTGCAAAAGCTGCTGAAGGGCCACATCAAATACAATGAAGGCATCCCCATGCGGGCTATCTTGCCAAAAATTGAGAAGTATTTGCCGCGCAAATGACGGCAATCATTAACCCAAAGGCGCAAAGACGCAAAGGAGGAAACAATATTTTTACATCTTGGTGTCTTTGCGTCCTTGCGTCCTTGCGTTAAAACTAGCCCGAATGGCCGGCAGCCGGTCGTCAACTAATCGACAGGAGAAGTACCATGGGACGTCGCATCATCACGCCCGACACGCTGCGGAGCGCCAAGGGCACCGGTTCACTGGAATCACTAGAAGCCGCGCCGGCCGTCGGTGTGCAGCGCATTGACGGCTTCTGGGATCGGGTCATCAAGAACATCCCCGGCGACATCGTGGCCGGCTGGACGGCCATCCTGGGCTTATTTGGCGTCTCGCCGGGGGCGGTCAGCAACGACCTGCGCACGACCAACATCCTGTGGATCATGTGGGCGGCGCTGACGGTGGTCACCTTCTTCTGGACCTACCAGCAGACCCGCGCGCCGCGCCTGCAACCGGCATGGACGCAGATTTTCGTTTCCACGTTTGCCTTTGTCGTCTGGGCGCTGGCCCTGGGCGTGCCGTTCAATACGCTTAGCTTCTATGATTCGCGGGTGGCGGCGGGATTGTTGATCGTGTTTACGTTGGCGGTGGGGGCGGTACAGCCTAAAGAGTAGGGCGGGTTGGTAACCCGCCCTGTGTATCCGAAGTTACTGTGGGGCGGGCGGGTTGCCAACCCGCCCTACAATCAAATCGTCGCCATCACCCGTTTCAAATCTTCCAAATCGGCGTCAACGCGATAGGCCTGCGTGCCGGCCCGTTCGACGCCCTTCATGGCTCCGGCCACGTCTTTCAGGCCGCTGCCGGTGTTCAGAACAACGATGCGCTCGTCGGCCGACACCAACCCCTGCTCGACCGCCTTGACCAACCCGGCATAAGCCGTGGCCCCGGCCGGCTCGGCGAACACGCCGCAGCCGCGGGCCAGCGCCGGGATGGCGGTCAGGATTTCGTCGTCGCTGACGGTGACGTAAGCGCCGCCCGTTTCCTTCACCGCGGCCATCGCCTTCAGCCGGTCGCGGGGCAGCCCGGCGCTGATGCTATCGGCCACGGTCTGGGCGTCGATGGGCGGCTTGGTCAGCACGTCCTCGCCCCGCTCCCAGGCCTCGGCCAGATAGTTGCTGCCCGCGGCCTGGACGCCCATCAGCTTGGGCATCCGCTCGATCCAGCCCAGGGCCATCAGGTCCTTCAGCCCCTTGTGCAGCCCGCCGATGATGCAGCCGTCGCCGACGCTCACGAAGATGCGGTCGGGGGCCTGCCAGCCCAGTTGCTCGCAGATTTCCAGCGTGGCCGTCTTCTTGCCCTCGCTCATGTATGGGTTGAAGCCGGTGTTGCGGTTGTACCAGCCGTAGGCGTCGGAGGCCTGTAGGCACAACTCGAAGGCGTCGTCATACGTGCCGCGCACCAGCATCACCGTGGCCCCATAGGCCAGCAGTTGGGCGACCTTGGCCGGCGGCGCTTTCTCCGGCACGAAGATGACGTTGGCCTGGCCGACGCTGGCGCAGATGCCGCTGAGGGCGGCGGCAGCGTTGCCGGTGCTGGCCGTGGTGATGATCTCCGCCCCGCGCTCCTGGGCCTTGACCACGGCGATGGCGCTGGCCCGATCCTTGAAGGAGGCGGTCGGGTTGCGGCCGTCGTCCTTCACCCACACCTGGCGCAGGCCCAGCAAGGCCCCCAGCCGCGGCGCGGGGTAGAGCGGCGTCCAGCCGATTTGCAGCGGCGGCACCGGCGCGTCCGGCCGGACGGGCAGCAACGGCTTGTAGCGCCAGATGGAGGCGTCGCGGTTGTCGCGCAGGCTTTCGCGGCTGATCGCGCGCTTGATGGCGTCGTAATCGTAGACGACGTCGACGATGCCGTCCGGCCCGAACTCCGGGTCGACGTAATCGATCTCGTCCGGCCGGAAGGTTCGGCCGCTGAGTAGGCTTTTTAGATGCAATACATGATTCATCATAAGTTTCAGGTGGCTTCTTGAAGCCGTTCGGCCAGCCACAAATTGACTAAGGTCTCAGGGTTAAGGCCACGAAGGCGCGCCTGTTGTTCGATCTTTTCAAACAACTCTGGAGCCACGGCGATACGCCGGCGATGCTGAGCGCGCACTTCGAAATCGACCTCATGGGTTTGGTCCCAGTAGTCAGCCAGACTATGGGTGTCCCAGAACTCAGCAATTTCTTCCAACGATTGCGATTTGGAAATGCTTGTCGGCTGCACATCGTTACTTTCGCTCATATCGCTTACGCTCCTTGCGGTCCATATCGCGAGCACTGATGATCAACGCGGTGTTGCTCTCCTTACGGATGAAAAACACGACCATGTAGCGGCCGCTGTTTGTGCGACCGCTGGCCGAATAAACATCTTCGTCGGCGTGCAACCCCGTTTCAACGAAGAGGAAACGGGGCTTATTGAAGAATACCTCTTCGGCTTCCTCAGGCGAAACCCCATGCTTGGAATCGAGCTTTTCCACGATCGTAGGCAACCACATGAAGTCATCGATTTTCATCGGGCAACCCTAATCACTCATGCCCAATTACAATGTAAGTGGACACTCTTTATCTGTCAAGCGTGGCGTAGCTGGATAATCAGTTAATCGCGCATAAAATGTGTGCCAGTTTTCCCTGCCAGCGCTTGGGGAATACTCGCCGGGTCAGTGACGATGGCGTGTTGGCCGCCGGCTTCCAGGAAGTTGATAACGGCCTGAATCTTGGGGGCCATGCTGCCCTTGGCGAAGTGGGTGCCCTCGGCCAGGTATTGCTTGGCCTCGGCCAAAGTCACCTTGTCGAGCCAGCGCTGCTCCGGCTTGCCGAAGTTGAGGGCCACCTTTTCGACGGCCGTGCTGATGATGAACGTATCCGCCCCCAGGCGCGTCGCCAGCAGCGACGAGGCGAAATCCTTGTCGATGACGGCGGCGATGCCGCGCAGATGGCCGTTCTCATCGGCCACGACAGGGATGCCGCCGCCGCCGACCGTGATGACGATGTGGCCGGCGGCGATGAGCGCCCGCACCGACGGCTCCTCGACGATACGCATGGGCAGGGGGGAGGCCACCACGCGCCGCCAGCCGCGGCCGGCATCCTCGTTGCAATCCCAGCCGTCCACCTCGATGCGCCGCATGGCGTCGTCCTCGTCCATGAACGAGCCGATGGGCTTGGAGGGGTTCTTAAAGGCCGGGTCGTCGGCGCTGACTTCGGTCTGGGTCACGACGGTCGCCACGGGCCGGTCGATGCCCATATCGCGCAGGTGGTTTTGCAGGCTTTGTTGCAGCGCGTAGCCGATGGCCCCCTGCGAGTCCGCGCCGCACACGTCGAGCGGCACTTCGTGCAGCTCATGGGACGCCAGTTCGGAGCGGCGCAGGATGAAGCCGACCTGTGGCCCGTTGCCGTGGGCGATGGCGACGTTCCAGCCGTCCTGGATCATCTTGGCGATGTGGCCGGACGTCTCATAGGCCGCTTCGTACTGGTCTTCAACGCTCTGGTGCTTCTTGTCCTTGATCAACGAGTTGCCGCCAATGGCGATGACGGCCAGTTTTTGGGTCATGGGTTTGGTTCTCCTTCTAGGGGCTAGGGGCTAGGGGCTAGGTTCTAGGGTAAGACGTTCCGCCCCTAGCACCTAGCCCCTAGCCCCTAGAACCTATCTACGAGCGCATTGTCAGGGCCATCACGGCCTTTTGCGCGTGCAGGCGATTCTCGGCCTGGTCGAAGACGACCGAGTTGGGGCCGTCCATCACTTCGCTGGTGACCTCGATGTCGCGGTCGGCCGGCAGCGGGTGCATGTAGACGGCGTCATCCTTAGCCAGCGACATGAGCCGGGCGTCGGTGATCCAGTGCTTGTACTGATCCTGGATGCGCTTGCCCTCGGTCTGGTCGTCGGTGATGAGCAGCGGCCCCCATGACTTGGCGTAGACCACGTCGGCGTCCTTGACGGCGGCCGTCATGCCGTCGGCGTCGCTGATGACCTCGAAGCCGGTCTTGTACTTGCGGGCCTGTTCTTCGGCCTGGGCCATGATCTCCGGCATCAGCTTGAACTCCGGCGGGTGGGCCAGGACGACGTCCATGCCAAAGCGCGGCAGTTGTAGCACCAGCGATTGCGGCACGGAGATGGGCTTCAGGTACGACGAGGCATAGGCCCACGACACGACCACCTTGCGGCGGCGCAGGTCGCGCCCCTTCTTCTCCATGATGGTCATCAGATCGGCCAGACATTGGAAGGGGTGATAGATGTCGCACTGCATATTGAGAACCGGCGTGCGCGAGGCCTTGGCCACCAGATTGAGGTAGCGGTTGCCCGTGCCCCAGGTCACGTGGCGGATGGCGATGCCGTCGAAGTAGCGGCCGAAAATCTCGCCCATCTCGGTCTCGGTGTCGCCGTGGGCGATCTGGGTCGTCTTGCTCTCGATGAAGGCCGCGTGGCCGCCGAGTTGGGCCATGCCCGCCTCGAACGAGCCGCGGGTGCGCGTGCTGCTGAAGAAGAAGAGCATCGCCAGCACCTTGTCGCGCAGGTAGGGATGGAGTTCGCCCAGGGCGCGCTTGCGCTTCAGGTCGAAGGCCACGTCGAGGACGGTCTCGACTTCCTCTTTCGAGAAGTCCAGATCGCCGATCAGGTCACGATTGCGAAGGTCAGTCTGCATGATATTTCTCCCAAGAGATATCATCCGCAGATTTCGCAGATTACGCAGATTTTTTCTCTTTAATCTGCGAAATCTGCGAAATCTGCGGATTCTCCTTTCTTACTCCATTTTGCCCAGGACGAGGGCCAGCAAAGCCATGCGCATGACGACGCCGTTGAAGGCCTCTTGCCAGTAGCGCGACCAGCGGGTGATGTCCACGTCGGCCGGGATTTCGTCCATGCGCGGCAGCGAGTGCAGCAGGATGGCGTCGGACTTGGCCTTGGTCGCCAGCAGTTCGCGGGTGATCTTGTAGTTGGCCGGGGTGCCGCCCACGTCGCCGCTGCGCTCGTCGCGGCTCTTGGTGTAGTCGGGCTGGACGACCGGCTCGACCAGGATGACGTCGGCGTCGGCGATGGCCTGCTCGACGTGCTCGGCCTCGCGGAAGTTCAGGCTGTAGTTCTTCAGGTCGTCCTTCATCTCATCCGTCAGCGACATATCGGGCGGGGAGACGAAGGTGATAGGGCAGTCGAATTGCGACAGGCCATAGGCCAGCGAGTGCATGGTGCGCATCCGCATATCGCCCACGGCCAGCCACTTCAGGCCGTCGATGCGCCCTTTCTCGCGCATGACGGTATAGAAGTCGGTCAGGATTTGGGTGGGGTGCTCGCCCCAGCCGTCGCCGCCGTTGATGATCGGCACACTCGACCACTTGGCCGCCTCGTGGGGCGCGCCCTGCTGGAAGTGGCGCATGACGATGACGTCGCCGTAGAACTCCAGCATCTTGACCGTGTCCTTGATCGACTCCTGGTAGAAGTCGCCGGCGCGGGTCATCTTGGCGTCGGAGAAGCCGGTCACCTTGCCGCCCAGGCGCAGCATGGCCGACTCGTGGGCCAGACGGGTGCGGGTCGAGGGCTGGTAGAAGGCGGTCACCAGAATCTTGTTGTGCAACAGGTCCGACATCTGCCGCTCGCGGGCGATTGGCTCCAGTCGTTCGGCGATCTCGAAGACGCGGAAGAACTCCTGACGCTCGAAATCTTTCAGGGACAAAATATCTCGTCCGGCAAAACTACGCATGTTTCTTTCTCCTATGAAGAATGAATCCACAGATTACACAGATGGCACAGATTTTTCGTCTGCGCGGTCTGAGACTACTGAGGATTGTTATAAATAGTGGCTCGCATTCCAGATTCCTTCAGCTTTCAACAAGACAACTCGCTAGGACTACATCTGTGAAATCTGTGAAATCTGTGGATTCTCTTCCTACACCCTACGACGCAGCAGGCGCAGGCGCAGAAGGTCATCACGAAAGTAAGAGTGGGCCTTGACGATGGGCATATTGCTGTCGTCGTAGCCGATCTCATCAAACGACACCAGTGGCGTGCCGGGGTCGATCTTCAGCAAATCAGCGGTGATCGCGTCGGCCGCCAGCGGCACGATGTCGGTCACGTAATACGACAGTCGCTGCCGGCTGAACTGCTCCAGAAATTCGTACAGCGGCCGGCCCAGATCGTCGGCCTGGTATGGCTCGGCGATGAGACGCCGCGGGATGGAGTTGCGGGTCAGGATGACCGGCGCGTCGTTCTCCAGAAAGAGCTTGGTCACCAGCACCAGTGGTTCGTCGGGCGCGAGTTGCAGGTCGCCGGCCGTGGCCGCGTCGTAGGGCGAATCGCCGGCGCTGATTTCCAGCGTCTCGATGAGACGCGTCGAGGGCGTGAAGCCGTGGGCCTCCAGCATCGCCTCGTAGCCCCAAATCTCCTCCAGCCGCGAATGAATTTGCAGCACCGGGTTGTTGACGAACGTGCCCGCACCCTGGCGGCGGCTGATCGTGCCTTCCATCTCCAGGCGGCTGAGGGCATCGCGCACGGTGGTGCGGCTGACGCCCAGAGCCTCGGCCAGTTCCATCTCCGGGGGGATACGGCCGCCAGGGAACTCGCCCTGCAGGATGAGGTCCTTGATGTGGGTTTTGACCTGGTCGGTCAGGGATGGAGCGCGACGGAGCATGGCGAAGGAATTAGTAGGTCAGTGAACAGAAGAACAGTAATCTATACAATGGTATGATTGTATGACCAATCATAGCGAATTCTTGAGGGCTGTCAAGGGATTTTGGGCAAGTTGCGGCGCTGATCGGGCTATGATAAAATGTTGTTTCACATTGGGGCGTCGCCAAGTGGTTTAAGGCATCGGCCTTTGAAGCCGACATTCGAACGTTCGAATCGTTCCGCCCCAGCCTCGATTTCTTATTCGCCAAGAGGGAGTGTAGATTGTCTACGCTCCCTCTTTTTGTTTCACGGCTCATAGGAGTGCACTTGATGAGTATGGAAACCTCGGCCAAACGCGCCACCTTCCGCAAGCTCCACGAATCCGGCCATTTCGTCATCCCCAACCCGTGGGACATCGGCGGTGTGCGCCGGTTGGAGAAGCTGGGGTACAAGGCGCTGGCCTCCACCAGCGCCGGTTACGCCTGGTCGATCGGCCGCGATGACGGCCAGGTGACCGTGGACGAAATGCTGGCCCATCTGACCACCCTATGCGCCGCCACCGACTTGCCGGTCAATGCCGACTTCGAGGGCGGCTACGCCGCCGATCCCGATGGGGTGGCGGCCAACGTGACGCGGGCCGTCGCCACCGGCGTGGCCGGGATATCGATCGAGGACATCACCGACCGCGAGTTGTATCCAATGACGCTGGCCGTGGAACGCATTCAGGCGGCGCGGGCGGCCATCGACGCCACCGGCCAGGACGTGCTGCTCATCGGCCGCAGCGAGGGCTACCGCGTCGGCCGGACGAAGGTCGATGATACGATTGAACGGCTGGTGGCCTATTCGGCCGCCGGAGCCGACGTGCTGTACCCGCCCTGGGTGGTCGATCTGGGCGAAGTAAGGGCCATCGTCGAAGCCGTCGCCCCCAAGCCGGTGAGCATTCTGCTGCACCATGCGGGTATCAACGTGGCCGATCTGGCCGCGGTCGGGGTGCGGC
>OEOE01000085.1_pt1 | contig 14678 bp, 11 predicted proteins | sample 1539681 | NCBI WGS metagenome assembly OEOE01 (sample SAMEA3611561, study PRJEB22512) | activated sludge metagenome | biome: Urban; feature: Wastewater Treatment Plant; material: Activated Sludge | place: Slovenia | collected 2012-09-24
GGTTATCCTCACTGCAAGCAGTTGGACAGAAGGTGTTAAACCTGAATTGCTGACCAGCGCCAGCATGGCAGAAACTCTGGGGTATACGGGCAATATGATCGTAGCCATCGCCACTGCTCTGTTCGCCTACTCTACCCTCATCGGCTGGAACTACTATGGCGAAAAGGCCATTGAATACCTGCTCGGCGAGCGCGCTATCAAGCCCTATCGCGTCGTATTTACAGTCGCAGTGATGATAGGCGCTCTCATGAGCCTGGATTTTGTCTGGAACTTCAGCGACCTGACTAACGGCCTGATGGCGATTCCCAACCTGATTGGTCTATTACTGTTAAGTAAAATCATCAAATCCGAAACAGATCGTTATTTTTCTGAGCGCAAAAAATGACAACTTCACAACACCGCGGTGCTTGGAAAAACCGCTGGACATTCATGCTGGCCACCACAGGCTCCGCCATTGGCTTGGGCAATATCTGGAAATTGCCTTACATGATAGGCGTCAACGGCGGTAGCGCGTTTGTGCTGGTATTTATCGCCTGTATTTTCTTTGTTGGCATCCCGCTCATGATGACCGAAATCCTACTTGGCCGCCGTGCACAGAAAAACCCGCTGGACGGGATGGCATTGCTCGCACATGAGGCACACGCGAATAGCGCTTGGAAATGGGTGGGTGGCATGGGCATGATTACCGGCCTGTTGATTATGGGCTTTTACAGCGTAATCGGCGGCTGGGTGCTGAGTTATATCCTGTTTGCCATGCAAAACAGCTTTGATGCCATCTCGGCGGATGCAGCCACTGCGCAATTCGACGCCATGCTGACATCCCCCGGCACATTGATTTTCTGGCATACCGTATTCAGCCTAATGACGCTTGGCGTCGTCGCGAGAGGCATCAGCGCTGGCCTGGAGCGCGCCAACAATATTCTGATTCCGGCACTTTTCGTGATTTTGATGATTCTGCTCGGCTACAGCATGGCCGTGGGTGATTTCGAAACTTCACGCCAATTTATGTTTACGCCGGATTTCAGCAAAATCACGCCCGTCGCGGTGCTTTCTGCCCTTGGACACGCCTTCTTCTCGCTCAGCCTGGGGATGGGAGCGGTCATGGTCTATGGCTCCTATTTGCAGCGCGGGGTTTCCATCGCCCGCACGACCATCTACATCGCCTTGGCAGATACCGCGCTTGGCTTGTTGGTGGGATTGGCAATCTATTCACTGGTGTTCGCCAATCAACTGGAACCCTCAGCTGGCCCCGGGCTGATTTTCAAAACACTACCGATTGCGTTCGGACACATGCCATTTGGCAGCTTCATTGGCACTTTGTTCTTTATTTTCGTTGCCTTCGCCGCCTGGACATCCGCAATCTCGCTCATTGAGCCCACCGTGGCCTGGTTTACCGAAAACAAAGCTTTATCACGCAAGCAAATCACCTACGCCATTGGTGTCGTGATATGGCTGCTGGGTGTGGCCGTTTCCTTGTCATTCAACCGCTGGAGCCACATCAAGCTGTTATTCAATCTCAATATCTTCGAAACGCTCGACAAACTAACTTCCACCATCCTGCTGCCATTGGGCGGGTTAATGATGGCCATCTTTGCCGGCTATGTAATGGTGAAGAAACACTCGCAGGAAGAATTGCATTTGAGCAACATTGGTTACCAAGCATGGCGTTTTACCAATAACCGTATCGCCCCGGTCGCAATTGTGGCAGTATTCTTGTATCTGTTTGAAATCATTAAATAAGCAACCGCCTTACTAACCGGTTGCGAGGTAGTAAACAAAAAAGCCCGCAATCGCGGGCTTTTTTACTTCAAATTTCCAAGAAAAATTACAGTGTCAGAATCCACTTAACGATTGTTTTGATGTCTTCGTCTTTTACTTGTGGGCTGTTAGCTGGCATAGGCATAGGACCCCAAACACCACTACCGCCTTTTTTCACTTTTTCTACCAATTTGGCCTCTGCACCAGCCTGGCCTTTGTATTTAGCCGCAACATCTTTGTAAGATGGGCCCAACACTTTCTTGTCTACGCCATGGCAAGCCAAACAGCCGCTTTTCTGTGCCAACGCCTGACCATCTTCCGCTTGAGCCACACCGGCCATCAACACACCGGCAACTGCAACTGCTGTCAATAATGCTTTCATGCTATCTCCTTGAACTCTTAACTATTTTGGTTGCAACCTTGTTTGCAAAATATATCATACCTGCAATTTGCGTTTCCATAAAGTACCAAAACGCTTTCTAAGAGGCCACTTCAAATTACATCTCTTCAATGTGTGGTTAAACGCTTCAAATTTATCCACGTTGACAGCTTCTGCTTAAAAATTTAAAAAAACTTTAAAGTGTCTCAATAGAATATTCTGCACTAATGACATGTGTCCGGCCTGGGTTAATTACTACCATGTTATCCAGTGCATTGGTCGTTTCCACACAGATTGTCTTGCGCCACTCATCCGTGCCGCCCATATCCGCCATCTGCGCCGCCTTCTCACCTCCAGGACTCCAGACAACGGTAGTATCGCTGCCAGATTTTGCCACATGGATAATGCGGTTGAATCCGGTGTCGTGCACCAAACAATCACTGCTGTGATGAATGAACACACGGTCAAACTCGCCACCGTCAAACGTTAACGCATTATGCTCAACCTGCCGCTCATATTTAAGGATCTTGTCGGCATAGACACAATCCTGCATACCAGTGATTTTCACATTGGCAATATCGCTTACATTCAAATAGGTATGAAACGCCTCCCCAATGACAAATGGATGGTCCGCTTTGTTGGTCGTCGCCATTTCAATACGCAACCTTCTGCCCATGGTGATGGTAACAGTCAACACATATGGATAAGATAGCTGACGCTGCGCCTCGGGCGTTTGCTGCATTTCCAGAATGATGCGTGTCGCGCCAGTCGGCGTAGAGTCAATATCCATCACGCGCCACGGAATCACACGTGCAAAGCCTGTCTCTTATACACATCTAGATGTGTATAAGAGACAGGGTTATCCTCACTGCAAGCAGTTGGACAGAAGGTGTTAAACCTGAATTGCTGACCAGCGCCAGCATGGCAGAAACTCTGGGGTATACGGGCAATATGATCGTAGCCATCGCCACTGCTCTGTTCGCCTACTCTACCCTCATCGGCTGGAACTACTATGGCGAAAAGGCCATTGAATACCTGCTCGGCGAGCGCGCTATCAAGCCCTATCGCGTCGTATTTACAGTCGCAGTGATGATAGGCGCTCTCATGAGCCTGGATTTTGTCTGGAACTTCAGCGACCTGACTAACGGCCTGATGGCGATTCCCAACCTGATTGGTCTATTACTGTTAAGTAAAATCATCAAATCCGAAACAGATCGTTATTTTTCTGAGCGCAAAAAATGACAACTTCACAACACCGCGGTGCTTGGAAAAACCGCTGGACATTCATGCTGGCCACCACAGGCTCCGCCATTGGCTTGGGCAATATCTGGAAATTGCCTTACATGATAGGCGTCAACGGCGGTAGCGCGTTTGTGCTGGTATTTATCGCCTGTATTTTCTTTGTTGGCATCCCGCTCATGATGACCGAAATCCTACTTGGCCGCCGTGCACAGAAAAACCCGCTGGACGGGATGGCATTGCTCGCACATGAGGCACACGCGAATAGCGCTTGGAAATGGGTGGGTGGCATGGGCATGATTACCGGCCTGTTGATTATGGGCTTTTACAGCGTAATCGGCGGCTGGGTGCTGAGTTATATCCTGTTTGCCATGCAAAACAGCTTTGATGCCATCTCGGCGGATGCAGCCACTGCGCAATTCGACGCCATGCTGACATCCCCCGGCACATTGATTTTCTGGCATACCGTATTCAGCCTAATGACGCTTGGCGTCGTCGCGAGAGGCATCAGCGCTGGCCTGGAGCGCGCCAACAATATTCTGATTCCGGCACTTTTCGTGATTTTGATGATTCTGCTCGGCTACAGCATGGCCGTGGGTGATTTCGAAACTTCACGCCAATTTATGTTTACGCCGGATTTCAGCAAAATCACGCCCGTCGCGGTGCTTTCTGCCCTTGGACACGCCTTCTTCTCGCTCAGCCTGGGGATGGGAGCGGTCATGGTCTATGGCTCCTATTTGCAGCGCGGGGTTTCCATCGCCCGCACGACCATCTACATCGCCTTGGCAGATACCGCGCTTGGCTTGTTGGTGGGATTGGCAATCTATTCACTGGTGTTCGCCAATCAACTGGAACCCTCAGCTGGCCCCGGGCTGATTTTCAAAACACTACCGATTGCGTTCGGACACATGCCATTTGGCAGCTTCATTGGCACTTTGTTCTTTATTTTCGTTGCCTTCGCCGCCTGGACATCCGCAATCTCGCTCATTGAGCCCACCGTGGCCTGGTTTACCGAAAACAAAGCTTTATCACGCAAGCAAATCACCTACGCCATTGGTGTCGTGATATGGCTGCTGGGTGTGGCCGTTTCCTTGTCATTCAACCGCTGGAGCCACATCAAGCTGTTATTCAATCTCAATATCTTCGAAACGCTCGACAAACTAACTTCCACCATCCTGCTGCCATTGGGCGGGTTAATGATGGCCATCTTTGCCGGCTATGTAATGGTGAAGAAACACTCGCAGGAAGAATTGCATTTGAGCAACATTGGTTACCAAGCATGGCGTTTTACCAATAACCGTATCGCCCCGGTCGCAATTGTGGCAGTATTCTTGTATCTGTTTGAAATCATTAAATAAGCAACCGCCTTACTAACCGGTTGCGAGGTAGTAAACAAAAAAGCCCGCAATCGCGGGCTTTTTTACTTCAAATTTCCAAGAAAAATTACAGTGTCAGAATCCACTTAACGATTGTTTTGATGTCTTCGTCTTTTACTTGTGGGCTGTTAGCTGGCATAGGCATAGGACCCCAAACACCACTACCGCCTTTTTTCACTTTTTCTACCAATTTGGCCTCTGCACCAGCCTGGCCTTTGTATTTAGCCGCAACATCTTTGTAAGATGGGCCCAACACTTTCTTGTCTACGCCATGGCAAGCCAAACAGCCGCTTTTCTGTGCCAACGCCTGACCATCTTCCGCTTGAGCCACACCGGCCATCAACACACCGGCAACTGCAACTGCTGTCAATAATGCTTTCATGCTATCTCCTTGAACTCTTAACTATTTTGGTTGCAACCTTGTTTGCAAAATATATCATACCTGCAATTTGCGTTTCCATAAAGTACCAAAACGCTTTCTAAGAGGCCACTTCAAATTACATCTCTTCAATGTGTGGTTAAACGCTTCAAATTTATCCACGTTGACAGCTTCTGCTTAAAAATTTAAAAAAACTTTAAAGTGTCTCAATAGAATATTCTGCACTAATGACATGTGTCCGGCCTGGGTTAATTACTACCATGTTATCCAGTGCATTGGTCGTTTCCACACAGATTGTCTTGCGCCACTCATCCGTGCCGCCCATATCCGCCATCTGCGCCGCCTTCTCACCTCCAGGACTCCAGACAACGGTAGTATCGCTGCCAGATTTTGCCACATGGATAATGCGGTTGAATCCGGTGTCGTGCACCAAACAATCACTGCTGTGATGAATGAACACACGGTCAAACTCGCCACCGTCAAACGTTAACGCATTATGCTCAACCTGCCGCTCATATTTAAGGATCTTGTCGGCATAGACACAATCCTGCATACCAGTGATTTTCACATTGGCAATATCGCTTACATTCAAATAGGTATGAAACGCCTCCCCAATGACAAATGGATGGTCCGCTTTGTTGGTCGTCGCCATTTCAATACGCAACCTTCTGCCCATGGTGATGGTAACAGTCAACACATATGGATAAGATAGCTGACGCTGCGCCTCGGGCGTTTGCTGCATTTCCAGAATGATGCGTGTCGCGCCAGTCGGCGTAGAGTCAATATCCATCACGCGCCACGGAATCACACGTGCAAAGCCATGCGGACAGAATGTGCTATCTGTCGGATGCGCCCCGAACCAGGGCCAGCAAATCGGCACACCTCCGCGAATAGAACGACCTTTGACATAACGCGCGTTACTGGAAAGCCAGAGCACGGGATTGGCCAGGAAATTAGGCTGCCATTTCATCAGGTGTGCCCCTTGCAAGGCAATTTTTCCGGTAGCCAGTGGGTTATTGATCTCGAGATATTGCAACCCGTTTTCGTCCTGCGTCTGCATGACATGCGCATGCAGCTTCAGGCCATTATGAGTCACGGGTTCTGTGGTGTCTTTAATTGCTTCTGTCGTCATTATGTTCTCTATCGTTCAATTTGTGTCACGTCGCGCACAGCTCCCTTAGCTGCAGAAGTCGCCATAGCGGCATAGGCCCGCAACGCAGCAGACACATACCTTTCACGGCTCAAGGGTTTCCAGGCATCTTTACCTTTGGCTTCCATGGCAGCACGGCGGCGTTCAAGTTCCTCCACCGAAACTGCCAAGTGAATACGACGGTTGGGAATATCGATCTCAATGGTATCACCTTCTTCCACCAGGCCAATCGCACCACCTTCTGCCGCTTCTGGAGAAGCATGGCCGATACTCAGTCCAGATGTGCCCCCGGAAAAACGGCCATCGGTCAGCAAAGCGCACACTTTACCCAGCCCTTTCGATTTCAGGTAACTGGTTGGGTACAACATTTCCTGCATTCCTGGACCGCCTTTGGGGCCTTCATAACGGATCACCACCACATCGCCTGCTACGACATTATCGGCAAGAATTCCTTCAACTGCAGTATCTTGTGATTCGAATATGCGTGCACGCCCAGTAAATTTCAAAATACTGTCGTCCACACCTGCGGTTTTGACGATGCAGCCATCCATGGCGATATTGCCGTGTAACACGGCCAATCCACCATCCTGGCTATACGCATGCTCCTTGCCACGGATACAGCCGTTTTGACGGTCTGTATCCAAACCTGGCCACAGCATACTTTGGCTAAACGCAATAGTCGTTGAAATACCCCCAGGTGCGGCACGGTAAAACTCCTTCACTTCTTCGTTTGTGGTTTTCATGATATCCCACTTATCGAGCGCCGCCCCCATAGTAGGGCTGTGTACGGTAGGTACATCTCGGTTAATGACTCCAGCACGGTCAAGCTCAGCCAAGATGCCCATCACACCGCCAGCGCGGTGAACGTCCTCCATATGAAATTTATTGGTGGCAGGTGCAACTTTGCTCAAACACGGCACCTTACGCGAAATACGGTCAATTTCCTTCATAGTGAAATCAAGGCCAGCCTCATGCGCCGCGGCCAGCAAATGCAATACTGTGTTGGTGCTACCACCCATAGCCACATCCAAACTCACCGCATTCTCAAAAGCTTTAAAATTGGCAATGTTGCGTGGCAATACTGAGTAATCGTCTTGCTCATAATGACGTTTAGCCAATTCCACAATTAAGCGTCCGGCCTTTAAAAACAATTGCTTGCGTGCAGCGTGTGTCGCCAATGTAGAGCCGTTTCCTGGCAGGCTCAGGCCCAGGGCTTCTGTCAAACAGTTCATGGAATTGGCAGTAAACATGCCAGAGCATGAACCACAAGTTGGACATGCACTACGTTCCACCTCAGCCACTTCGGCATCACTTATATGACTATCCGCAGCTTCTACCATCGCATCGACCAGGTCCAATTTGCGGGTTTCGCCGTTCCAATTCACTTTTCCAGCTTCCATCGGCCCGCCGGAAACAAAAACCACAGGAATATTTAATCGCAACGCAGCCATCAACATGCCGGGCGTGATCTTGTCGCAATTGGAGATACATACCAAAGCGTCGGCACAGTGGGCATTGACCATATATTCGACAGAATCAGCAATCAAATCGCGGCTTGGCAAGCTGTACAACATACCGCCATGTCCCATTGCGATGCCATCGTCTACCGCAATTGTATTGAACTCTTTGGCAACACCACCTGCTTTTTCGATTTCTCTGGCAACAAGCTGTCCTAGGTTATGTAGATGGACGTGCCCAGGCACGAATTGGGTAAAGGAGTTGGCGATAGCAATGATGGGCTTGGAGAAGTCTTCATCCTTCATCCCTGTGGCGCGCCACAGCGCGCGGGCACCGGCCATGTTGCGGCCATGTGTAGTAGTGCGAGAACGATATACTGGCATAGATTAAACCTTGCATGTGTTAAACCTTTATAATGTGTATTTTACCGCAATATAGGCGCTATTCATGCTTGGGCAAGAAATCTTCGTACACCCGCAATTCGATCCCATTGCTATCAAGCTTTGGGGCTCTTTCGGAGTTCACTGGTATGGGTTGATGTATTTACTTGGCTTTATTGCATTTTTATTGTTGGGAAGGTGGCAAATCCGGCATAAGCCGTGGTTGCGCTGGAATCATCAAATGCTAGATGATGCCTTGTTCTACGGTGCACTGGGCGTGGTGATTGGCGGGCGTTTAGGTTATGTTTTGTTTTACCAAAGCGCGCATTTTTTTGCGAATCCGGTCGATATTTTCAAAGTATGGCAAGGCGGCATGAGCTTCCATGGCGGCTTTCTGGGTGTACTGCTGGCTATGTGGTTATTCAATAAAAAATATCCGCAACCTTGGCTTAAAGTGATGGATTTTGTTGCCCCGTTGGTGCCAATCGGCCTAGGCGCCGGACGCATGGGCAACTTTATCAATGGCGAATTATGGGGTAGGCCCACCCATGGGGACTTCGGCGTAATCTTTCCACAGGTAGATAATATCGCCAGACACCCCTCCCAGCTCTATGAGTTTGCGCTGGAAGGCGTGCTACTGTTCTGCATCTTGTGGCTGTATTCCAGGAAACAACGGCCTACAGGTGCGATTTCCGCACTGTTTTTAATGGGGTATGGCTTGTTCCGTTTTCTAGTGGAATTTACGCGTGAGCCAGATGCCAACCTAGGCCTATTGCAACTAGGCTTGAGCATGGGGCAATGGTTAAGTTTACCCATGATTCTGGCAGGCATTGGCATGTGGGTCTGGGCACACCGCACACAGCAATAATCGGGCTGTCAAAAAATCATCGAAGCCATCGAATTTCTGGCAACTACTATCAGGATACCGCCTAAGCAATAAAGTAAATTATATTCATAAATCAAGACCTTAAATCACCCTTTTATTGACGTTTCAATCAGGCATGCCGCTTGCAATAATACACTCCAGCAAATGCAATTTTGATTGGAACAGAAAAATGAAAAGATGGTTTGAGAAATTTTTTAAGCAAGAAACTCCGCTGGATTACATCATCGCCGACTACAGGCCAGAGCAACTGAACCGGCTTCGCCCTGAATACCAGCTGGATGAAATGGAGATGGAACTGGACCCCGACTTGTCCTCCGCTGATGAAATGTACGTGGATAATCTGTACCAGCACTAGCAACAGCGCTTGACGCTCTGCCATTTATTGTCTTGCCAGAGCTTGCAAAACTCCTTGCGAGACAACACCGGGGGCGCATCCAGTGTGTTGGCGTGGAATGCCGCATAATGTCTGAGATATTGCTCATAGACATCATCGCCGGACAGTCGGCGTATCATATGCCATAGATGGCGTATTTTTTTCAGCATCGCAACCACTAATCCCTTACCCAATCTTCCACCAGCCGGCTTGGCTCATGTGGAGCCTCCGAAAGCTTAGGCACCTGTTTCCCTTTTAAGTGCCGTGCGCACATCCATAGCATATCCAGTATCACCAGCCACAATACCGACACAAAGAACAAGGTCAGATAAGCATCCAGGTGCTGGTTAAATATAAGTTGCGGCGCAATCGCCGCCTTTTCTGCCGGGAGCATGCCTGCTGTCAGCTTGGCGCTTAAATCATTGGCAGCAGCAAAAAAGCCGATACGGACATCCTCGCTAAAAATCTTCTGCAAGGCGGCCGTGCTGGTAATCGTCACTAGCCATACCAGCGGCAATGCCGTAACCCAAGCATATTTCAATTTGCCGGATTTCACCAGAATCCCCGTTGCTACGCTGAGCGCAATCGCTGCCAGCATCTGGTTAGCAATACCGAACAAAGGCCACAAGATATTGACGCCACCGTTCGGGTCTATCACCCCGATATAAAGAAAATAGCCCCAGCCAGCCACCACCAGCGCGCTGGTCAAAATAACCGATGGCGTGTACGAAGTCTCGCCCAGCTTTTTATTGAAATTACCCAGTAAATCCTGCAACATAAAGCGCCCGACACGGGTACCGGCATCTAGCGTAGTCAGGATAAAAATCGCCTCGAACATGATAGCGAAGTGATACCATACAGCCAGTAAGCCTTTACCAAACGCGCTGCCGAAGATGCTAGCCATGCCCACCGCCAGACTGGGCGCGCCGCCGATGCGGCCAAATAGGCTTTGCTCGCCCATCTGGTTGGCCAGTTGCTGCATCTGATCCACCGTGACGGCAAATCCCCAACTATTGATTTTGGCCACTGCATCCACTGCTTCTTTACCCACCACGCCCGGTGGGCTGTTAATGGCAAAATAAATCCCCGGCTCCAGCACCGTGGCAGCGATCATGGCCATCATCGCCACAAAGCTTTCCAGCAACATGCCGCCATAGCCTATCATGCGAATGTCGCGCTCGTTCGTCAGCAACTTGGGCGTGGTGCCAGAAGAAATCAAGGCATGAAAACCGGATATCGCACCACACGCAATGGTAATGAACACAAATGGGAACAGCTTGCCGCCAAAAATCGGCCCGGTGCCGTCTATAAACTGCGTCATCGCTGGCATGTGGATTTGCGGACGCAGCAGCACGATAGCGATTGCCAGCAAAAACACCGTACCCAATTTGACGAATGTGGAAAGATAATCGCGCGGCGCCAGCAACAGCCACACCGGCAACACCGCAGCGGCAAAACCATAGGCAATGACCGCGTAAGCCAGTGGCAAACCTTCGTGATCGAACCAGCCGCGCAAGGTCTCGCTGTGGTCTATCCAGCCACCCGCGAACACCGATAACAACAGTAATGCCACACCCAGCATGGAGGCCTCCAGCACGCGTCCGGGGCGAATATTGCGCATATAAATGCCCACAACCATCGCTATCGGGATCGTCGCAGCCACAGTGGAAGTCGCCCACGGGCTATGTTTCATCGCGTTCACCACCACCAGCCCCAGCACAGCAATCAGGATAATCATGATCATGAACGTACCTATCAGCGCCGCCGTACCGCCAATTGCGCCAATCTCGTCGCGTGCCATTTGCCCCAAACTGCGGCCATTGCGACGCACCGAGAAAAAAAGCGTGACCATATCCTGCACCGCGCCACCCAGCACCGCGCCAATCAGAATCCACAAAGTGCCAGGCAAATAACCGAATTGTGCCGCCAGTGTCGGCCCCACCAACGGACCAGGGCCGGCGATGGCTGCGAAATGATGGCCGAACACCACCCATTTGTTGGTCGGCACAAAATCGCGCCCGTTGTCCAGCCGCTCCGCCGGCGTTGCACGTGTCGCGTCCACCGTCAACACCTTGGCGGCTATCCAGGCTGCATAAAAACGGTAAGCCAGCGCATAGATACACACGGCAGCGGTAATCAGCCACAGCGCATTGATACTTTCCCCGCGATTGAGCGCAATGCCTGCCAAAGCGAATGCCCCCAACAACGCCACCAATATCCAAATGATGCTCTTTTTATTCATGCCAATTTATCCCTACAACAGACCTTTTTCCTTGAACGATAATATCTGGTTACCTGCCACCACAAAATGATCCAACACCCGCGTACTCACCAGTTCCAGCGCCCGCTTGAGATGCTGGGTCAACTGCTCATCCTCGCGGCTTTGCTGCGCCACGCCGGTGGGGTGATTATGCGCGAAAATCACTGCCGCCGCATTATGATGCAAGGCGCGCTTCACCACTTCGCGCGGATGTACGCTGGTTTGCATCAGGCTGCCCACAAACATCTCTTCCGCCGCAATCAGGCGATTCTGCACATCCAGAAACAGTACCAGAAACACCTCATAAGATAGATGCGCAAGTTTTAATTGCAGATAATCGCGCACCTGATCTGGGGACTCAAACACATCACGCTGCTGTAACTGCTCACTCAAGGCACGGCGGCTCATTTCAAAAATTGCCTGCAACTGCACATATTTGCTGCTGCCCATGCCATGCACGGCGCCAATTTGCTTTTCGCTGGCGGCAAAAATGCCGTTCAAACCGCCGAACTCCTTCAACAAATCCCGAGCCAGATCTACCGCACTTTTCCCGGTCACGCCAACACGCAGGAAAATTGCCAGCAACTCGGCGTCGGATAAACTTTCCACACCATTTTGCAGTAGCTTTTCGCGCGGGCGTTCGCCCTCCAGCCAATCCGTTATCGCCATACTTCGCCTGCCATTATTTCACCCAGCCAATTCACACCATTTCTGCATAAGATAACAGCTTATGCGTCGCATGGGTATGCTAAACTTGGCACCAATTCAGCAATCCATATATACATGAGCCTTCTTGCAAACAAAAAGATCGTACTCGGTATTACCGGTGGCGTAGCAGCCTACAAAGCTGCTGAATTGACACGCCTGCTCCTCAAGGCTGGCGCGCAGGTACAAGTAGTCATGACCGAAGGCGCGCAGCAGTTCATTACGCCGGTTACGATGCAGGCATTGTCCGGCCAGCCGGTGTTTACCAGCATGTGGGATGGTGGCGTGCCCAACGGTATGCCGCATATCGAGCTTAGCCGCAATGCGGATGCGATTGTGATTGCGCCCGCGAGTGCGGATTTCATGGCCAAGCTGTTGCATGGCCGCGCGGATGATTTACTCTCCGCACTCTGCCTGGCGCGCGATTGCCCCTTATTGATTGCCCCCGCAATGAATAAACAAATGTGGGAGAACCCCGCCACCCAGCGCAATGTCGCCCAACTTATCAAAGACGGCATTACCCTGCTAGGCCCAGATAGCGGCACACAAGCCTGTGGCGAAACGGGCATGGGACGCATGCTGGAGCCAGAAGACTTACTCGCGCACATCAACCGTTTTTTTACACCAAAATTACTAACAGGCAAACGCATCCTCATTACAGCTGGCGCAACACAGGAAGCCATCGATCCGGTACGCGTCATTACCAATCTCAGCAGCGGCAGGATGGGTATCGCCTTGGCGCAAACCGCCGCAGACATGGGTGCTGAGGTGACTTTGGTACATGGCAAAGTGGAAATTGCACTGCCAAAATCCACCCAAAACATTCAAAGCATCAGCGCAGATGCGATGTATCAAACCGTGATGCAACATATCGCCAACCAAGACATCTTCATTGGTGTTGCAGCCGTAGCTGACTATTCACCCGCGCAAAAAAGCACAAAAAAAATCAAGAAGAGTGAGCATCCACTTATTCTGGAACTTAATAAGAATAAGGACATTCTATCGGATGTCGCCAGCTTGCCAAACCCGCCGTTCTGCGTTGGCTTCGCGGCAGAGAGCGAGAACCTGCTGCAATACGCAGAACAAAAACGTATCGCCAAAAAGCTGCCTTTGATTGTGGCCAACTTGGCAACACAGGCCATGGGCAGCGAGGACAACGAAGTCACGCTGCTTGATGACACCGGCACACACCATCTACCACGCGCATCCAAAACCGAAGTCGCCCACCTATTGTTGCAACATGTAGCACAGATGCTTTAGCCCTTATGGGCCAACTGCCTGTTATTCATGAAAATACTGATTTCCAGATGATTTTAATCACGTAGAATCGCGCTTGTTCATTTATATCCATATAGAAATCAAGGTTTATCATGTCTTCCAGTATTTTCAAAATCAGATTATTGCCCACTGCTGTTTTAGGTGCCTTGTTGGCAAACTATAGCGCCAATGCAGAAGAAACTGACACAAAAAGCATTATTGCCGCCCCAGTTGTCGTTACCGCGACACGCATAGAACAAAACAGCTTTGATCTTCCCGTTGCTATTGATGTCGTGGATATGGAAGACATCCAGGCAGGCCAATTGCAAATGCAACTCTCCGAAAGTTTAATTCGCGTTCCAGGCATCACCGCACAAAATCGTAACAATCAGGCTCAAGACCCGCAGATTTCCACGCGCGGGTTCGGCTCCCGTTCCAGCTTTGGTGTCCGAGGTGTGCGCGTATATGTAGATGGAATCCCCTTAACTATGCCCGATGGTCAAGGACAACCGGGGGTAGTCGATTTATCCGCAATACGAAGTGTGGAGGTGATGCGCGGTCCATTCTCTGCGCTCTACGGAAACTCATCTGGCGGAGTAATACAAATGCTAACTGAGAATGCTCCCAAAACGCCGGAAATTGGCGGAACAGTCATGTTCGGCAGTTACGATACAAAACGTCAAGTACTCAATGCCGCAGGCGCCGCAGATGGTGTTGAATACCTCTTGAATGTATCGAATTTTGAAACGGACGGCTATCGTGAGCATAACGCGGGTCAGAAAGAACAGGCTACGGCAAAATTCAAGGTCAACCTAACTGACGCAACAAAAGTCACCGCATTAGTAAATTGGTTTGACCAAGAAGCTCAAGACCCTCTTGGATTATCGCGAGCAGTTGCTTTTGATGACCCCGAAGCTGCAGGCGTTGGTGCTGTTGCAGCAAACACCCGGGTTTATCGGTCACATACTCAAGCGGGCTTCAATATCTGTCTCTTATACACATCTAGATGTGTATAAGAGACAGATCCTGCACCGCGCCACCCAGCACCGCGCCAATCAGAATCCACAAAGTGCCAGGC
>OEOE01000088.1_pt1 | contig 14486 bp, 13 predicted proteins | sample 1539681 | NCBI WGS metagenome assembly OEOE01 (sample SAMEA3611561, study PRJEB22512) | activated sludge metagenome | biome: Urban; feature: Wastewater Treatment Plant; material: Activated Sludge | place: Slovenia | collected 2012-09-24
CTATTGGCTTGCACGTTTGCACAAGCTGAAGTCATCAATTTCGATAGTTTGCATCGTAGTGACGATCAATTCACCTTCTTGACTGGTGATTATGAGGAGGCAGGGTATACTTTCAAAGCCGCCAACCCGCTACCTTTTAGCTTTGCCAGCGCAGGGGATTTGAACGTTCGTTTTGCCGGGAGCACAGCGCTAACCAGCTACAATTTTGGTTTGATTACGCTGCAAAATACTGCAGGAGCGGTTTTCGATTTTCTGTCGATTGATGTTGCCCCTGTCATTTTAGGTGATAATGATCCATTTGGATTCAACCGTGATTTAAATGCAGTTTACCAAACTACTTTTTACGGCTTGAAGACTGATGGTAGTCTTGTGACACAGTTGGTTACTTTGCCCAACGATACGGCTGGCAACGTGCTCACCGCCGTAGCTTTGATTGATTTTGATAATATTGTTGCAGCAGCTTGGGAAAATTATTTTCCAGGTGTCCAGTTTGATAACCTCGTGTTGAATACACATGCAGTTTCCCAAGTACCAGTACCGGCAGCTGCATACTTATTTATTTCTGGCTTGGCCTGCATGCTAGGTGTGCGTCGAAAATATTCGATTTGATCCGATTGGTAGAAATAGTAAGGAGAAAGGGCCATTTTAAAGAATGGCCTTTTTTATGCGTTCCTCAGAATCCAAACATGAAATACAATAGGTAGCAAATGACAAGCTTGCCTCCACATACAAAAGCCGAAGTATCCGAAAAAAGCCCATTCGGTAAATTTAGCTGGAAAGACTGGCGCATCATGCTGCCAGCCTTGTTGTTGATAGGCTTGCTGATTTTTCTGGGGCAGCGCTACCAAGTCGATCATAAAGTCATCGCGGGCGGCAGCGTGGTGATTGCTGTGCTTTCAGGCGCATTTGCCTGGCTGGTGGGCGTGGTTGGTTTGGTGCCCATCATCGGCCCGCTCATTGTCAAAGTGTTGAGCATCGGTTTTATCTGGCTGCTGAACGCGGTGGGTTATCTCGTAGCTTACGTGGCCATCAAGCGTGGATACAGCCAAGATGTGCTGACTTATCGTGGCCTAACAATCGCCTTGCTGGTAGGCATCGTCATCGGCTACATCATCGCGCAGTATATTTAGCGTACGCGCGCGTTCATTGTAATAGACGCACCTCTGGAAGCCAATCAGGATGCGGCTCCCAGGGTAGGTGTTTCTATAATGAACGAAATTTCGGTTTAGTGTTTGCCGTCGGCGTGGTTCATCAGTTTGTCGATGTATGCAATCGCAATTGCCGAAAGTACGAATGTCATGTGAATGACCGTCTGTGCAATCAATACTTTGTCGCTCAGGTTTTCGGCGTTGATGAATGTTTTCAGCAAGTGAATTGAAGAAATGCCGATGATCGCAGTGGCGAGTTTCACTTTCAGGAGGTTGGCATTGACGTGCGAGAGCCAGTCCGGTTCATCCGGGTGGCCTTCCAGATGCAGGCGCGACACAAAGGTTTCATAACCGCCGACGATGACCATGATCAGCAGGTTTGAAATCATCACCACGTCGATCAGTCCCAGCACGATCAGCATGATGTCTGCTTCTTTGATAGTGGTGGTGTGCTGAATCAAATGCAGAAGCTCAACGCCAAAAAAGTAGACGTATACGGCTTGTGCGACAATCAGGCCAAGGTAGAGCGGCAGCTGCAGCCAGCGGCTGCCGAACAGGATGTTGCTCATGATGTTGCTTTGGCGATATTCGTTTGCGGTTGGTTTTTGCATGGTATTTTCCAATTAAAAGTAGGCGCAATGTTAACTGATTTGGTGTGACAGCGTAAAGTCTGCTGCCTTGTCCATGGCCAGCAGCTTGCGTAGCGCGGGCATGGCTTCATGCAGGGTTTGGGGCAATGTCCACGGCGGGTTGATGATAAACATGCCGCTGCCATGCATGCCAAAACCATCTTGATGCGGCGCTTGTATGCTCAACGTCACGTTCAGCCAGTTGTCGGGACTAAGTTGCTCGAGTTGCTCCACCATCTGCAGCGGCTCCTGGCGTTGCAGCAGCGGATACCACACTAGGTATGTCCCGCTTGGGAAGCGCTTCAGGCTGTCCTGCAGGCATCTCACCACGTGTTTGTAGTCTTCTTTCACCTCGTAGGGTGGGTCGATCAGCACTACCGCGCGCTTGGTGGGTGGCGGCAGGCAAGCTTTGATGCCTTCAAATCCGTTTTGCAGCTCGATTTTGACTTGCCGGCCTTGCCTGGCAAAATTTTCCAGCAATAGCTTGTTGTCTGCCGGATGCAGCTCGAACAAGCGTAATCTGTCATATTCCCTTAACAATGCTTTTGCAAACAAAGGCGAGCCGGGATACAGCTTGTGCGCGTTTTGTGGCGTCGCCAGCTGAATCATGCGCAGGAACGGTTGCAATACAGCGGGTAAGGATTGCGCCTGCCAAAGCCTATCAATACCGTTCTTCCATTCGGCATTCTGTGCGGCAAAGCCACTATCCAGTTGATATAAGCCCGCCCCGGCATGGGTATCGATCACCCAGTAAGGCTTATCCTTTTGGTTGAAATAATCCAGCACCAGGCAGAAAACAAAGTGTTTGAGCACGTCGGCATGGTTGCCAGCATGAAAAGCGTGACGATAACTGAGCATTATGGAATTTTACGTCAACAAGGCGGTCTTATGGTCGTTGTATGATTTATTGTGTTATCAATGACGGAGAATATGATGAATTTGAAATGGATTTTAACCGCAGTTGCAATGGTAGGCTTGGTACAGGGCGGGTTGGTGTATGCCGGGCATGAACAGGGGCATGAAGGCTGCTATAAGGATAAAGGTAAGATGTTCAAGGAAGCCGATACCAGCGGAGATGGCAAGTTGAGTCATGATGAGTTCAAGGTACAGCACGACAAGCATGGCGAAGAGATGTTTAAGCGCATGGATGCCAATGGTGACGGCTCTGTGGATGAAGCCGAGAGAAAAGCCATGCACGACAAACACAAAGACCATTGCATGAGAAAAGACGATAAGAAATAAACTACCGTTTTTTACGAAGCAGCGCCCCTAAAAGCGGCGCTGTTTTACGTTTTGCCATTCGGTGCGATAATGGCGCCCATGACAAAATCGCATCATGACCATCACCATTCTCACGAGCACCCGCATGACCACACCCATTACGGCTTGCCGTTTTTCCTGATACTTGGATTCGCTCTGCTGGAAGCCTGGGGCGGCTGGTGGACCAATTCTCTGGCTTTGCTGAGTGATGCCGGGCATATGTTGGCAGATACTGCTTCGCTTGGGCTGGCGTGGTGGGCGGCACATGTAGCCGCACACCGACAGGTCAAACGCAACCGCTACGGTATCCCTTACCCGGAGCTGTGGGCTAGTGGCATTAATGCCGTGCTGATGCTGGTGATTATTGTCGGTATCGCTTACGAGGCGATTGAACGTTTGCACAATCCCCCCAAAGTTGCGGGCGGGGCAGTGGTGTGGATCGCACTGGCAGGCTTGGTTGTCAATCTTATCGTGGCTTGGCAGTTGCATCATCAGGCGCATCATCATGGTGAAAATCTGAATAATCAGGCGGCTTATCTGCATGTGATTGGCGATGTGATTGGCTCGGTAGCCGCCATTGCTGCTGGCGCAATCATTTACTTTACCAACTGGCAGATTGTGGACCCGATTCTCTCGCTATTGAGTACAGTGCTGCTCACTTCCATGACAGTACCGCTGATACGGCGCGTTTACATCAATATAAAACAATAAGGCTAGAGACCGCATGGATACTGCCTTTCAGACCGGTTGTTTTGATACCCATTGCAAACGCTGCACGCGTTTGACCGATTTTATGGCAGATGTCAAAACCAAGAATCCCACCTATTTTTGCAAACCGGTTCCGCCGTTTGGCGATGCCGATGCGCGGTTGCTTATCGTCGGCTTGGCACCCGGCATGCACGGGGCAAACCGCACCGGCAGGCCGTTCACGGGCGATTATGCAGGGGTGCTGCTGTACGAAACTTTGCACAAATTCGGTTTTGCTACGCAGCCGCAATCCATCGCGGCGGACGACTCGCTACGGCTCATCAACTGCCGCATCAGCAACGCGGTGAAATGCCTGCCGCCGGAAAATAAACCCCTCCCTGCGGAGATAGCGACATGTAACGGTTTTTTATCCGCGGAATTGCAACAATTAAAAGAAAATAGTGTCATTTTGGCATTGGGACTTATTGCGCACCAAGCGGTGATTAAAGGCTTAAATTTAAAAATCAAAGATTACAAATTCGGCCATGCAGCGCAACACCATCTTCCCAATGGCATGGTTTTAGTGGATAGTTATCATTGCAGCCGCTATAACACGCAGACAAAACGCCTCACTGCGCAGATGTTTGAAGACGTGTTTGCACAAATACAAACCTTGTTAGCAAAGGAGAGCTAAAATGCCTTTTATCAACGTCAAACTAGCCGGTTCCGTTACCAAAGAGCAAAAAGCGCAAATCGCCAAGGAGATCACCGAAACTTTGCAAAAGCATGCCCATAAGCCTGCCAATTACACCTATATTGTGTTTGAGGAAGTAGAGTATGAAGACTGGGCGATAGGCGGAAATCTGTTGGGATAGATGATTCGCAGAAAACAAAAAAGCAAGCCGATTGGCTTGCTTTTTTGAGGTGCGCTTGCTAAGTTAGGAATTTCTGCGGCGTGACAAACCAAACAGGCCAAATGCGCTGGCCAGCAACGGTAACGCTGCTGGAACAGGAACTTCACCAATATTGGTATCCCGTCCTTTTTTATCAGACAACAGGGCAAAGTCAAAGCCGTAGAAGTCGCCGGAGCCATTCCTCTCAATGACCACTGTCAGCGAGCCTAGCAGGTTGATGGAATCAATAATATCCTGCGTAAAATCAAAAAAGTGAATCGCAGTATGTGGGAATCCGTCATTGAACGCCCAGTTTTGTTGAATCCCATTGTAGGTGGTTTTTACCGCACCGAAAGTGCCTGCCTGAAAGTCAGCTGCATCAAACCACATGCTGCCCTCAGTCCAGCTATTACCTAACCCAGTAAAAGAAAATGTTGCCACTGTACCTGGCTGCGGGCCATAGCCAGGGTGTGTGGTGCTGTAGGTGTCAGTGTATTGTGCACCATTGGTGGCAGCCGCTTCTGCTGCACTACGGCCATCGTAACCAGCAGTAAACCCATTGAATGAGTGGTCACCATTATCCGGAATACCAGCACCGTAACCATCATTATCACCAATCATCCAAGTTTGCGCAAAAGCAGAACTTGCAGACAGGGCGAAAGCACTTGCAACTACCAACTTCAGTAATTTACTCATCGTCATACTCCCTATATTAAAAACAAAAACCATAAATCTTATGGTGTGACAAAGGTTACTCTTGTTATTCAATGAGCGCATCTACCCATTCGGGCTAATGTTTTGCCATTTATTTTTATAATTTATTGGTTTCCCCGCTCCCACAACCCAAATTTTTACTTGGCTACATTTCGCTAGAATTAATTTAGAATCGCTATTATGTCTGAGATGGTGCAATTTAACCCTAAGCCCGTTCTAAAGTTATTACCCAATCTGCCGGGCGTCTACCGCATGATCAATGCGGAAGAGGCGGTGATTTATGTGGGCAAGGCGAAGGATTTAAAGAAGCGCGTTTCGTCGTACTTCAATAAAAATATTCTCAGCCCGCGCACGCGGATGATGGTGTCGCAGATCGCGAAAATCGAGACGACGGTGACGCGCACCGAGGCCGAGGCGCTGTTGCTGGAGAACAACCTGATTAAGGGTTTGTCGCCGCGATATAACATCTTGTTTCGCGACGATAAATCGTATCCGTACATCACAATTTCCAATGACGAATTCCCGCGGCTGGCCTTCCATCGCGGCATGCAGAAAAAAGGGCATCAGTATTTCGGGCCTTTCCCCAATGCGGTGGCGGTGCGCGAGAGTATCCAGTTGCTGCAAAAAGTATTCAAATTGCGCACTTGCGAGGATAGCGTGTTCCAGAACCGCTCCCGCCCTTGTTTGCAGTATCAGATAGCGCGCTGCACCGCACCATGCGTGGGTTATATCAGGGCTGGCGATTATGCAAACGACGTGCAACACGCGGCGATGTTTTTGAACGGCAAAACCAATGAAGTGCTGAATGCCCTGGGGGCCAATATGCATGCGGCTTCCGAGGCATATGAATATGAAATGGCAGCTGTGTATCGTGACCGCATGCAAGCGCTGCGGCAGGTGCAGGCCAAACAGTTTGTCAGCGATTTTAGTGTGAACGATGCGGACGTCATCGCGCTGGAAGCCAATAAAGACGTGCATTGCATCAATCTGGTGATGATACGCGGCGGGCAACATCTGGGTGATAAAAGCTTTTTTCCCAAGAATGCGCAGGATGTAGAGCCGACTGAGGTGCTGGAGGCGTTCATCTCGCAACATTACACGGTGCAGAATACGCCGCCGCTGATTGTGTGCGGCGTAGAATTCGACACGGAGCAGTTTGAGGCCAGCTTGAGCGAGCAAGCGGGGCGCAAGGTGAAGATACAAACGCAAGCGCAAACGCGCGGTGACAAGCGCGTGTGGTTGAAAATGGCGCAGAAGAACGCCGAGCTGGCGCTGACGCAGCGGGCATCGTCCACAGCCAATCAGGAAGCGCGTCTGCAAGCCATGCGCGAGGCGCTGCATTTGCCGGAAAGCGCGGAACGATTCGAGTGTTTCGACATCAGCCATACGATGGGCGAGGCGACGGTGGCGAGCTGCGTGGTGTTCGACAAAGGCGCGATGCAGAACAGCGAGTACCGCCGCTACAATATCACCAACATCACGCCGGGCGACGATTACGCCGCGATGCGCGAGGTACTGACAAGAAGGTATAGAAAGGTCGCCGAAGGCGAAGGCAAGCGCCCCGACGTGGTGTTTATCGATGGCGGCAAAGGCCAGCTGGGCGTGGCGATTGAGGTGATGAACGAGGTCGGTTTGAGCGATATTCAGCTCATCGGCATTGCCAAAGGCGAAGACCGCAAGCCCGGCCTGGAGACCTTGATTGTTGCGGATACCGGCGAGATGCTGAACTTGCCGACGGATAACACTGGTTTTCATTTGTTGCAGCATATCCGCGACGAGGCGCACCGATTCGCCATCTCCGGCCACCGCGCCAAACGCGGCAAGGCGCGTGTCAAGTCGAGCCTTGAGGAAATCGATGGAATTGGTGCAAAACGACGCAAGGCACTTTTAACGCGCTTTGGTGGCCTGGACGGCGTAAAAAATGCTAGCATAGATGAACTGGCACAGGTGGAAGGCATCAGCCCGAACCTGGCAAAAACCATATACGATGAACTTCATTAGGTAGACGGCATTAAATGCAGTGGAACATCCCGAATATCCTGACCGTGCTGCGCATTGCGTTGATTCCGCTGTTCGTCGGTATCTTCTATTTGCCAAAGTCTTCTTTCGACATCTTTGGTTTCCCCGCGCATTGGGTTAACCTGACGGCGGCGGTAATCTTTGCCGTGGCGAGTTTTACAGACTGGCTGGATGGCTGGTGGGCGCGCAAATATCATCAAACCAGCAGTTTTGGCGCGTTCCTCGATCCGGTAGCGGACAAGCTGATGGTGGCTGCAGCGTTAATCGTATTGGTGGAGTTTGAGCGGATTGGTGCAGTGATTGCACTGGTTATTATCGGCCGCGAAATTGCCGTTAGCGCTTTGCGTGAGTGGATGGCCGGAACTGGCGAGCGCGGCAGTGTGGCAGTAGCGCAGATCGGCAAATGGAAGACAGCGATGCAAATGATTGCAATTGAACTGTTATTGTATTGGGACAAGGTCGGTAGTTTCGATACGCGTTTCTACGGACGTATCCTGATTGTCGTTGCGGCGATTCTGACGCTGGTTTCCATGGCCTATTATCTTAAGGCAGCCTGGCCGCAAATCAGCCGTGCCGATTGATTTTGAAGGCAAATCTCGCGTGCGCGTTTCATTGTGGGCGGCATTGCCTCGCAAGGCAGCCTGCAAGCGCTTCTGCTGGCATTGATAGCTGCAATGAAAAAAAAGGAGTTTTTTGCAAAGCTGCCTTGACACTTTTCTAAAAGTCGCTAGAATGCTCGCTTCTTTACGAAGACGCGGGAATAGCTCAGTTGGTAGAGCGCAACCTTGCCAAGGTTGAGGTCGCGAGTTCGAGACTCGTTTCCCGCTCCAAATTTTTAAAAAAGGGATTGCATCAGCTTTCCCTTTTTTAGTTTTAAGCATTTATTTTGAGTAGAGTTACTCGGTGCTTTCAACGGCGCGTTAGCAAAGCGGTTATGCAGTGGATTGCAAATCCATCTAGGGCGGTTCGACTCCGCCACGCGCCTCCACACTTAACCCCCCCTTCTAATCATTTTTCTGCAGGCATGGTTTTTGCACGCATTTTTCGATGAATGTTGCTTGCAGCGCGCAAATGGCCGAAATCAAGGCTTTTTATAGTCCTAATCGTTGAATTCAGGTTTAAAATGCGCTGTAAAATGCTGTAATTATTAGAAAAAATGCATTAAAGTAATGCACTTGTGGTCACTATAGATGACGAAAAATGAACATGAATGATGTGTCGGATGAGATGCAGTCTGCGGCGGCGCTACATCAGGTGCAGGATAGCCTGCTGGAATGCCTGTCGGTGGTATGCCGCATGCATGGCATTACCATCTCCCAGGATGCGCTGATTGCAGGATTGCCTTTGAACAAGGGGCGCTTGTCGCCTGCATTGTTCAAGCGAGCTGCCGAGCGTGCCAATCTGGCAAGCAATGTGCTGAAAAAGCCCTTGGAAGCGATTCAGGCGGAATTTCTGCCTGTGATCCTGCTATTGCAGAACGAAGAAGCTTGCCTGTTTTTAGGCTGGGATGCGGAGAAACGTCATGCGCGAGTTATTTTTCCGGAACTGGGTGATGCCGAGGTGCAACTGCCGATTGCGGAGTTGGCCGAGCGCTACGCCGGTTATGCTATCGCCGCCAAGCCTAAGTTCAAGTTCGATCAGCGCGCTCCAGGCGTTGGCAAGGTGTATCTCAAACATTGGTTCTGGGGCACGCTGGCTGAGAACAAACTGATCTATCGTGACATCATGCTGGCAGCATTCCTGATTAATCTGTTTGCGCTTGCGATGCCAATTTTTACGATGAACGTTTATGATCGGATCGTGCCTAACCGCTCGGTGGAAACCTTGTGGGTGCTGGTGGCGGGCATTGCTCTGGTGGTCTGCGCCGATGTCGTGTTGCGATCCATCCGAGGCTATTTCCTGGACTGGGCCAGCCATCGGGTAGATATTAAGCTGGCGGCGCGTATCATGGAACAAGTGTTAGGTACGCGTTTCGAGATGCGGCCAAGCTCGGCTGGTTCATTCGCTTCCAATTTGCGCGCTTTCGAGACCATACGCGATTTTATTACCTCAACCACTATTATCGCATTGATTGATATTCCTTTTGCCCTTATTTTTATACTGGTAATCGCCTGGATATCGCCTTTTATGATTATCCCGGTGCTAATTGGTGCCGCAGTACTGCTGATTTATGCTTTCAGCGTGCAAATCAAGATGCAGGAGCTCTCCGAAACCATGTTTCGCGCCAGTGCAGTGCGTAATGCCACTCTGATTGAAAGTCTAGTTGGCCTGGAAACAATCAAGGCGTTGGGGATAGAGGGTTATATGCAGCGCAAATGGGAGCAAAGTTCGCGCTTTTTGACTGAGGTAGGCGGAAAGCTGAAATTGCTGTCTTCGTCTATCGGTAACGGGTCAAATGGCATTCAGCAGTTGGTAAATGTGATACTGGTATTGCTGGGCGTTTATCTGGTGATCCAGGGTGATATGACCATGGGTGGTTTGATCGCTAGCACCATGTTGGCAGGGCGTGCGCTAGCGCCGATCGCACAGTCGGCAGGCTTGATGACGCAATATCATAACGCTGCCACGGCGCTTACTTCGCTGAATGAAGTGATGAGCAAACCAGTGGAGCGACCCAAAGAATCGAATTTTGTTTCCCGCAATGCGTTTGCCGGTGATATTGAGTTCAAAGATGTCAGTTTCAACTACCCTGGCACAGACATCGTTGCATTGAAGAATGTTTCTTTCAAAATACGCGCCGGTGAGCATGTGGCAGTGCTTGGACGCATGGGCTCGGGCAAGTCAACTTTGCAAAAACTCATTCTTGGCCTGTACCGGCCGACTTCTGGTGCGATCCTGATTGATGGCATTGATGCGCGCCAGATCGACCCAGCTGAACTTCGTCGTAGCATTGGTTATGTGCAGCAGGAAACCAACCTGTTTTTTGGCACTATACGTGAGAACATCTGTATTGCGGCGCCGCATGCCGAGGATGTGCAGGTGTTGAGGGCCGCTAATATCGGCGGGATAGCCGAGTTCGTCAACACGCATCCTAAGGGTTTTGATATGCCGGTGGGTGAACGCGGTGAGACGCTTTCAGGAGGACAACGCCAAGGGGTGGGTATCGCCAGAGCGATGATTAACAACCCTTCTATCATTCTGTTGGATGAGCCAACCAGTGCGATGGATCATTCGGGTGAGGATTATGTGCGGGCACGCCTGAAAGAAGCTTCGGAAGGCAAGACAGTGATGGTGATTACCCATCGGTCGGCCTTATTCGATCTAGTGAGCCGTATTATTGTGATTGATGCCGGCAAGGTAGTGGCTGATGGAGGCAAGGATCAAGTCATTGATGCTTTGCGTAACGGCAGAATAGGTAAGGCGGCATGAGTCAGCAACTGTTTGAAAAGTTGGCCGGACTGCATGCGTTTTTCAAGGCGCGCCCCTGGTTGAGCAAGCCAGTGCATGTGTTGCTGGAGAAATGGGCGCCGGCGCGCACCAAAGAAGAACATGCATGGGAGGAGGAGGCAGATCTTGCCATACTGGAGCAGGCGCCACTGCGTGCGCGGAAGATGTTGTACTGGACAGGTGCCGCACTAGCCGTGTTGCTGCTGTGGTCCGGCGTGACCAAGATAGACGAGGTGACGCGCGGCGATGCGCGCGTGATTCCTTCCAAACAAGTACAAGTGGTGCAATCGCTGGATGGCGGGATTGTATCCGAGTTGTTGGTGCATGAAGGACAAGTAGTCAAAGAGGGTGAGCCCTTGGTTCGCATTGACAAGACACGGGCAGTGTCCTCTTTGCGTGAAAACCGCTCGCAATATCTGTCATTACTTGCCAAACAATCACGTTTGCAAGCCTTGGCAGCAGGGCGCGCGTTTAGCCCGCCCGAGGAGGTTGAAAAAGAAGCGCCAGATGTCTATGCGCAGGAGAGGGCGCTTTATGTGGCTAGCAATGAAGAACTGGCTTCCCAGATTGCGATTGCCAACGAGCAGTTGAACCAGCGTGAGCGTGAGCTGGCTGAGATGCGTGCCAAATTGGAGCAGGCACAAAAAGGCTATGACTTAACAGGTCGGGAGTTAGCTGTAACTCGCCCGCTGGAAGCTAGTGGGGCTGTTTCGGAAGTAGATTTGCTCAGACTGGAGCGTGATGCGGCGCGCTTGCTAGGTGAGCGAGATCAGGCCAAAGCGCAGATTGGTCGTGTGCAAGCGGCGATTGCCGAAGCCAATCGAAAAATCGGCGAGACTCAACAAAGTTTTCGCAGCAAAGTACGTGCAGAATTGTCTGAAACTACCGCCAAGCTGAACGCGTTGACTGAAGCCAGTGTGGCTTTAAGTGACAAAGTGAAACAATCTACACTCAAATCGCCTGTCAATGGGACTGTCAGCCGCTTGTTTTTCAACACCGTGGGTGGCGTGATACAGCCTGGTAAAGAGGTGTTAGAGCTGGTGCCGACAGACGATGCGTTGGTGCTGGAAACCAAGATCCAGCCTAAGGACATTGCATTTGTGAGCTTGGATCAGCGTGCAAACGTTAAACTAACGGCCTACGATTACACCATTTATGGCACGATGGAAGCTAAAGTTCAGAGTATTTCTGCCGATACGGTATTAGATGATAAAGGTAACGCTTTCTATATCGTCAAGGTGCGAACCTTAAAGCCGACGCTAGGTGAGGGGTTGCCCATTATTCCTGGCATGGTGGCGCAGGTGGATATTATTACCGGTAAGAAATCCGTACTTTCCTACCTGCTGAAACCAGTATTGAAAGCCAAGGCCTACGCTTTTACGGAGAGATGATGCGCGACATATTTGTTTGCCCACATGGCAATATGCTGGAAAACTGGACCGAGGCCTGCCCCGGTGCCATGATTGCCAGCTCAGTCGTCACAGTGCCGGTAAATGAGCCAGTGCTATTCTGGGTGCATGCCAACACCAGCAATCAAGCCTGGCTGGAGCGAACCATGGTAGACATCACCAGAAAATTCCAGATTTCCAAAATCGTGGTTCTTGCTAATACGCCTAACCAAGCCGAAGCTATGGCAATGCTTGGTAAGGGGGCGGCGGGCTATTGCCATGCCTATAGCCCAGCCAGCGTGCTGAAGGAGTTGAAAACCGTAATCACGCATGGTGGAATCTGGCTTGGGCGAGATTTGCTGCAGACATTGATAGAAGCCAGCAAGCCTTTGGTGCATAGCGCGGAAGCAGAAGTGAAGCAAGCGCTGGATTTATTGACCTCACGGGAAAAAGAGGTTGCGCTGGAAGCTGCCAAAGGCTTGAGCAACAAAGAAATTGCTCGGGTGCTTGATATTACCGAGCGTACCGTTAAAGCACATATTTCTGCCACACTAGAGCGTTTGGGTTTGAAAGATAGGTTACAGCTCGCTTTGGTGCTCAATAGCAAAGCGCAAGATGTACGTTTGCCGCATGCCATTACATCTAAGTCTACAAAAAACATAGAACCCAAGCCGACAACCATGGCTGACAAATCTCTTGCAGAAGGTGTCCCGCTCAAAAAAAAGCTTGAATTGGCTGCCTGATCAGGTAGTCAGCCAGGTGATCTCCTTATTGTCCTTCAGGACAATATCCAGCCCGTCAGTTTTTTATTTAATATGCACAATAGGCGTGTTTTGTACGCGCGAATCGAATAGAAGTCAAAGGACATTATTATGGCAGCACTCGGTACAGTAGTTGCAATCAACGGCACAACGGATGCAGTGAAAAACGTCATAGTCGTAACGGAAAGCGGGGTTAAGAAGCCGTTGCGCTTGGGGGATACTATTCAACCGGGTGACACTATTATCACGCCTAATGGAGTGATTGTTGAACTGCAATTGCAAAACGGCAAAGTGATGCAAGTGTTTGCCGAGCAACTTGTGAAGTTTACGCCAGAATTTGCAGATGCGATTCCACCTAGCTCAGGGGATAGCGCTGTAGATCAAGCGACCATTCAGGCTGTAATCAAAGCCATTAACGAAGGGCGCGATATAGGTGAGGTTCTAGAAGAGACGGCAGCCGGTTTAAGTGGTGGAGGCTCCACTGTATATGGTTTCGATATTGTGAATTTGTTGCGGATAGTTGAGCAGTTGAATCCTGTAGCTTTCCAGTTTGAATCTGGTCGTATTGAGATTCCAGAAATCAATTTTGCATTTGCCGATCCTAATCAAGGCGCATTTTCTGGCGCCCCGGCTACCCCTCCTGTGGATAATCTTCCAGTGGCAGTCAACGATACCGTGAACGCGACGGAAGATGCGGTGTTTAATGGTAATCTGGCGGCTAATGACACATCTAGCGCGGATGGTGGCAACGTGTGGGCACTGGGTACGGGGGCGACTCACGGCACCGTTATTATTAACGCGAACGGCACATTTAGCTACACGCCGAACGCTAACTATAACGGCCCGGATAGCTTTACTTACACTATTACAGATGCCGACGGTGATATTTCCACCGCAACTGTTACAGTCAATGTGGCGGCGGTTAACGATATTCCCGTGGCTAATCCTGATGTGGCCTCAACACCAATCAATACGGCAATCAACAATATCAATGTCAAAGCTAACGATATAGATGCGGATGGTGACACGCTAATAGTAAGTAGCCCTGTACTCGCCAATCCTGCTTTGGGCACGGTGACCCTAAACCCGGATGGCACCATTAATTTTGTTCCTGCACCCACAACCACTGGTCCGGTCATTATCAACTACACACTTAGCGATAATAATGGAGGCACCAGTGTCGGTACGCTCACAGTCAATGTGGGCAACAATACGCCACCGACGGGCGCCAATAATACTTTTACTTTTGACGAGGACACTAGCAAAACTTTTGCTGCAAGTGATTTTGGGTTTAACGACGTAGACCTGGGGCAAACACTGCTCACAGTGCGTATAGATAGTCTGCCATCTGCTGGCAGCCTGAAGTTGAATGGCACGGATGTGATTGCTGGGCAAATTATCCTACAGGCACAATTGGGTAATCTGGTGTTCACGCCAGCGCCAAATGCAAATGGTGCGAATTACGCTAGCTTTACATTCAGCGTGCAAGATAATCTGGGCGCTTTTGACACAACGCCTAATACCATTACGCTCAATGTTACTCCAGTCAACGACGCCCCGGTGCTGAGCTTCAGCAACACCATTGCCAGCCTCACCGAAG
>OEOE01000091.1_pt1 | contig 14198 bp, 11 predicted proteins | sample 1539681 | NCBI WGS metagenome assembly OEOE01 (sample SAMEA3611561, study PRJEB22512) | activated sludge metagenome | biome: Urban; feature: Wastewater Treatment Plant; material: Activated Sludge | place: Slovenia | collected 2012-09-24
ATGATGCACCCCAAATGGCGCCACGTGCGGGCTTCCGGCAAGATCTGTACTAATGATAATGGTTTCATAAATCATTTGTCGGCTCGCTTTTTTTAGCCTGTTTTTCTTTGAGCGAAGCCTCGCGGTGCGCTTTTTTTGCCGCTTTCTGCTGGACATTACTGGCCACACCCCAGTTCAGCTCTTCATCCTGCACATAGCGTTTTTTAAGCTGCCAGGCGATTTGCGCACGTGCCAGCTCCACACCCAAATAAAACGCATGTGAAGCATCGTTCTCTACGCCCAGACGCGAGTAAAACGCAAACGGATCGATATCAAGCAGATGCCCATCGCGGTTATATACATGCACGCCGGATTCACTCACCATAATCCTGAAACTGGGATCTTTGATTTGCGCTGCGAATTCGTCGATTTCATCGTCATTGTAAGGAAACGGCCTTCTGTCATGCAGCCCCAGCAAACCATTGCTGTAGCCGCGCGGCAGGCGGTTATCCAGCCCTGCGCGAAACATCACGCGCCGCGCATCATCCACTTCTGCAATCGCGTTGATAGCGTGCGGGCTCACAGAAGTCGCCAGCACAGCGTTGATGCCCAACTCGCTGATCAGGCCGAACAAAATCGCGTTGATGCCCGTGGTGTCAGCATCGGTGAGCTCGGTTAAATTACCAATGCCCATCATGATTGGTATCTCAGGATATTTCTTGCGTAATTTGTGATAGCGCACAATCGAGTCAGCCAGCCCAAAATGAATCGGGTCTAAAATGGGGTCGGCAATGAACGGTTTGCCATTTTTGAGGCAGATTTCGATCGCGCGATAAAGTGAGGGCATATTGCCAGGCTTGCCGGGAATCAATATCGGCGCGGCTTCCACGGCATCCGCAATCCACAGGGTTTTTTCGGTCAAACTTAGCAGATAATCTGCACCCGCTTTGCCCGCCAGCAGCAATTCTTCGGCATCCATCGAATCGACACTCACCTTGAAACCGGCTGCTTTCAGCGTCTGGATAGATTCTGCCAGATGCGAAAACGGCCGGTTGGGCAAGCAGCCCAAATCAATTACATTCGCGCCCTGTCCCTGAAACCGCTCGGCTTTGGCTAAAATCTGCGCTACGGTCAAATCGGGCGCATCGACAATCTCGGCAAACATCTGCACGCTGTATTGGCTTAAATCGGGTGCTTTACCTTGCTGGCCAAAATATTGCGGCAAGTCTTTCAGGTCATCCGGCCCGCGTTCAACAGGCACGCCATACTTGGCCTGCAGAGAAGTTAAATCACCCTGGCAAAGGCCAGGTAAAATCACTTTGTTCGCATCGCCAACATTATTTAAACGGCGCGCTATCAAGTCTGGCGTCATCAGCGCCGCCACAGATACGCCTATTTGTTCGACACGGTATTTAAATTGGGGTGTTTTGGGATTCGCCTGCACTTCTTGCAAGACTTTGTTCAGGCTTTTTTCAGCCAGTTTGCCTGTTAAAAATAATAGGCTGTCGGTTTTCACTTGATTTCGGTTAAACGTTCATGAATAGCGTGGGTTAATTCTGCCATATCGGCAACCACTTTTGTGGCTTCAAAAGCAGCCAGCTTTGCTACGTTGTCCAAATCAATCTGGCGCGGATAAACCTTCACCATATTCTCTCTGGGGGCCTCGGATTCAAGCTCTGGTGCGGTATCGCAAGCAAACACGATACTGGGCACGCGGGTTTTTCCTGCCTGTGCGAACAGATTGGTAACCAGGCTATCCGAGAATCCATACGCCATTTTCGCGATGGTGTTTGAGGTGGCGGGCGCGATCACCAGAGTATGATATTTGCCCTGGTAAAACAGTTCTACCGGCACGCTACTGGCAGTTTTATCCTGATACACGCGATGCCCGGTTTCTTCTAATTGGGCTTGAAAGCCATATTGCCGGATGATTTCAGCCGCAGCTCTGCTAAGGAATATATCTACATCTTGCAGCGAACTGAGTATGTCCAGTGATTCGCGCAGATAATGCCCGGAACCAGTAATTGCCCATGCAAGGCGCTGTGTTGATACAGCTTTCAATTAAGCAAAGGGGTGTTCAATGATGATGGTTTCATCCCGCTCCGGCCCGGTCGAAACGATTGCAATCGGCACGCCACATAAGGCTTCCAGACGTTTAAGATAGTTTTGCGCATTTTTTGGCAAGCCATCCCAGGTTTTCACGCCAAACGTACTTTCAGACCAGCCGCTTACTACTTCATAAATTGGAACACAACGTGCCACATCATCCGCGCCTACAGGCAGTAAATCGACCACTTTGCCATCCAGCTCGTAACCTGTACATATATTGAGCTCCTCAATGCCATCCAGTACGTCCAGCTTGGTGATACATAGGCCTGTGAGCCCGTTGATACGGGCCGAGCGGCGCAGTGCTGCCGCATCAAACCAGCCGCAGCGACGTTTACGCCGGGTCACGGTGCCGATTTCCTGGCCTTTGGTGGACATTTGATAGCCAGGACAATGCTCAGTTTCAATATCCAGTTCGCTCGGAAACGGCCCGCCGCCTACGCGCGTGGTGTAAGCCTTGGTAATGCCCAGCACGTAGTGCAGCATATTGGCGCCAACGCCGGTGCCTGCTGAGGCCTGGCCTGCAATGCAGTTGCTGGAGGTCACATAAGGATAGGTGCCGTGGTCAATATCCAGCAGTGTGCCTTGCGCGCCCTCGAACAGCAGATTTTCACCTCGACCATGAGCTGCATAAAGCTCAGCAGAAACATCCGCGATCATCGGTTTCAAAGCGGACGCATGCTGCATGCTAGCATCGTATTGCTGATTAAAATCAACAGCTTGCGCGCCCAAATAATTGGTAAGCACAAAATTGTGGTAATCCATCACTTCGCGCAGTTTTTCAGCATAGCGTTCCGGGTAAAATAAATCATAAACGCGCAAGGCGCGCCGCGCGACTTTATCTTCATAAGTAGGGCCGATGCCTTTACCTGTAGTGCCGATCTTTTTGTCAGCGCTGCGTTTGGCTTCACGCGCGATGTCAATTGCCACATGATGGCTCAAAATCAGTGGACAGCCCGGGCTGACTTTCAGGCGGTTTTTCACTTCCAAACCATCTTTTTCCAGCGCGGCAATTTCGCTCAGCAAGTGGCCTGCATCCAGCACCACGCCATTACCAATGTAACAGTTTACCCCTGCGCGCACGATGCCGGATGGCACCAGGTTCAATTTGTAAACGCGCTGTGCATCGCCCTGTCCCACCACCAGCGTATGCCCTGCATTATGGCCGCCCTGAAAGCGCACCACGCCTTGCGCATGGTCAGTCAGCCAATCGACTATCTTGCCTTTGCCTTCATCGCCCCATTGCGTACCAATCACTACTACATTTTTTGCCATAATTTACTACTTTTATCAGGTTTAAATATTTTTAATGTTGGACAAGCGCTTCAATGAGCCATTCGCCATTTCGCAACACCAGCGCGCTGTCGCAGTTAAGCTCGGCAGCGCTCTGCAGCACATTCGGCAGCGCCTGGATCACAATCAGACCATCTGCACGTAACGCTTCGATTTCATTGAGCAATGCCTTGTCGTTACCTTCCGGCGCCAGAATCGCTTTAGGCTGGCTGGCTGGTGCAAGCGCAGTTACCACGCCGCGCAAATCGAGGCTAAAGCCCGTCGCCGGCCGGGCGCGCCCAAACGCGATGCCGACTTCGTCATAACGCCCGCCCAGCGCCAACGGCCCTGCATAACCTTGTGCATAGGCCGCAAACACAATGCCGCTGTGGTAGTGATAGCCGCGTAGCTCGCATAAATCAAACGAGACATGCACGTTCAGGTCGCTCAATTTGCTTGCAACAGCCCGCAAATCAGCCAATGCCAGATTGATTTCCGGCAATTCCGGCAACACATTTGCCGCTTTCTCCAGCATCGCCACATCACCGTTTAGCTCGGCCAAACTCACAAGCGCCTGCTGAATAGATTTTGGCAGACCGGCTGCCAGTTGGGCCACCGCAACTTTGTCCTTGCTTAACAGCGCTGCGTGCAGCGCCTGTTCTAAATCCGCATTGATATTGCCAGCCTTCACCAGGCTCTCAAAAATCGCGACATGGCTAAAATCGATATGCAGCTCTTCCAAACCGAGCAGCTGCAAGGCTTTGATCATCAGACGTTGAATCTCGATATCGCTTTCGATGCCCGCATGCCCGAACAGCTCTGCGCCTATCTGTAATGGTTCGCGTGTGTGCGCAAGGCCGTCCGGCTTGGTGCGCAGCACCGTACCCGCATAGCACAGCCTTGAAACACCCTGATGATTAAGCATGTGCGCGTCTATGCGCGCAGCTTGCGGCGTCATGTCCGCACGAATGCCCATTAAACGCCCGGTAAGCTGATCTACCACCTTAAACGTGGCCAGATCAAGATCGTGACCGGTGCCGGTGATGAGTGATTCCATATACTCCAAGGTGGGTGGAATCACATATTGGTAGCCGTGAACCTTGAATAAATCCAATAGCTTACGGCGAAGCTGCTCGATGCGTGCAGCCTCATTGGGCAACACGTCTTCGATATATTCTGGGAGTAACCAATTTCGCATACCGCTATTATACTTGGATTATAGCAAAACGGCTTACGCGAGCGGCCTAGAATTAGCGGCTAAGCAACATCAGCAACAAGCCGCCAACAATGGAAATCAGGCCAACAAAACGCAGCTGGCCGTCTTTGAGCTCTATCATGCGTCTGAATGTTTCGCGCCACGCTTGTGGTGCAATGAACGGCAACAACCCTTCAAACACCAGCATGAGCCCGAATGCAGCAAGCAATATATTTTTCAAGCGACCTCTAACCTGCTTTCTGACGACTATTTGCCGCCAGCGCCGCGCATATATTTGAAGAAATCGGAACTTGGGTCTAGCACCATGACGTCTGATTTGCTTTTAAAGCTATTTTTGTAAGCTTCCTGGCTGCGGTAAAACGCATAAAACTCAGGGTTTTTACCGTAAGCATTAGAATAAATTTCGGCCGCTTTGGCGTCGCCCTCACCTTTCATCTTTTGCGCATCGCGGAAAGCTTCTGCAATAATGACTTCACGCTGCTTATCGGCATCAGCGCGGATTTTTTCGGAGGCAGCCGCCCCTTCAGAGCGTAACTGGTTGGCGATACGCTTACGCTCTGCAATCATGCGGTCATACACCGATTTGCTAATATCTTCTGAATAATCAACACGTTTCAAGCGCACATCCACTACTTGGATCCCAATCTGGCGCGCTTCTTTATCCGCCCTGATTTTCATGTTTCTCATGATCGCCCCACGCTCACCCGCAATAACATCGCGCACAGTACGTTTACCAAACTCATCACGCAAACCGGCGTTTACCACTTGCGAAAGCCTGTCTTCCGCAGCGGCTTCTCCGCCCTCTTTTACCGATACATAATATTTTGCGGGATCAATGATGCGCCATTTCACAAACGAATCCACTGTCATGGTTTTATTTTCACTGGTCACAATCTCCGCCGGCTGCTCCCAGTCAAGCGTCACAATGCGTTTTTCGAAATACTTTAAATCATCCACCAAAGGCACTTTGAAATAAAGCCCTGGCTCTTTTTTAACCGCGACAAGTTCACCCAACCTGAACACCAAAGCGTACTCGCGCTGATCAACCGTAAAAAGCGACATCGTCAGCACTATCAAGGCCACAAACAAACCAATTAAACCTACACCAATATTTTTCATCTTAATTCTCTTCTCTCAGACTCTCTTTGCGCAGGCTTAGCGACTGTCTCGATCGCGTGTTAATCCACGCGACTCTTCAATACCTGACTCTTCTTGCTTGCTTATATTCGCAGTAGTGGTTGCCGCACCAGAGCTTGCAGGCCGAGTCGCTTCCATCAATTTATCCAATGGCAAATACAACAAGCTATTGCCGCCTTTTTGGTCAACTATCACCTTGCTGGTGTTTGATAAAATCTGCTCTTGCGCATCTAAATACAGACGCTGACGGGTCACTTCTGGCGCCTTGTTATATTGCGTCAAAATCTGTTCGAATCGGCTGGCATTACCTTTGGCTTCGCTTTCCACTTTCAACTTGTAGCCCGCCGCTTCAGCCGCCAAACGCGATGCATTACCACGCGCTTTAGGAATGACATCATTCGCATAAGCCTGACCCAGGTTAATTTGACGCTGGTAATCCTGGTTGGCACGGTTCACATCGTCAAACGCCTCTTTTACCTGCTCTGGCGCTGCACCCTTTTGCCGGGAAACACTGGTAATCAATATGCCGGTGTTGTAACTATCCAAAATCGCCTGCATGCGTGCTGACGTGTCCGGCAAACCTTTCTGTAGCAAATCGTCTAATTTACTTTTACCCACTACTTCACGAATGGCGGTTTCTGCGGCCGACATCACAGCCTTGTCAGTATCTCGATTATTAAACACATAATCTTTCGCATTTTTAAGTTTGTACTGCACAGCCACCTGCATATCAATGATGTTTTCGTCTTCAGTCAGCATCAGGGCTTCTCTAGGCACTTTGGTTTTGCTACCTGAACCTTCGCCATTGCTTCTATAGCCTACTTCCAGGCGGCGCACCTGTTCCATATTGACGATGGTTTTAGTTTCAATAGGAAACGGCCAATGCCAGCGCGGGCCAGGCTCTGTAGTTTGTGTAAACTTACCGAATCGCTGCACCACGCCAAGCGAGCCTTGATCAACGATATAAAAACCTGTCGCCATCCAGATTGCAACGATAATCGCCAGAATCGGCATAATCGGCACATCGACACTTTTGCCGTCTGCAGTCCGATTATCATTGTTGCCGCCGCTGCTGCCTCGGCCAAATAAATTATTCAGTTTTTGGCTTAAATCACGCAGCACTTCATCCAAATCAGGCGGACCTTCGTTATTACGTTGACCAAAACCAGGAAACTTAATCATTCTCAAACTCCATTCAAGCATACGCACTTTCTTCAGTGCTTAATTTTTTTAGTAACTGCTGGTGCTCCGACAAGGCAAGCCGGACAAACTCCAAGCCGGCACCAGTCTTGGCAGATACGCGCACTTTGTAAATTCTACCATACTCGTCACGCTCAAAGCCCGCCTCGTTATCCAGCCTGTCAATTTGGTTTAACACTAAAATTTGCGGCACGGTGGCTGCACCAATTTCATGCAGCACATGGTTCACTTGTGCGATCTGTGCCTCACGGTTCGTACTGGCCACATCCACCACATGCAGCAGCAGATCCGCCTGTGCAGCTTCCTCCAGAGTGGCGCCAAACGCCTCTATCAACGTGGTAGGCAAATGCTTGATAAACCCGACCGTATCTGAAATAACCAGAGTGCCGCCGCCGGAATGATAGTTATCACCTAAATACATTTTGCGCGAAGTAGTATCCAGCGTAGCAAACAGCTGATCTGCCGCATAGACACCCGACTGCGTCAGGCGGTTGAATAAAGTGGATTTGCCCGCATTGGTGTAGCCAACTAATGACACGGTCATGGTGTTTGAGCGCTTACGCGATTTACGCTGCATGCTACGCTGTTGCTTGAGTTTTGCCAGCTTTTCGCGCAGTTGTTTTACCCGCACGCCAATCATTCGCTTATCTAGCTCTAATTGCTTCTCACCTGGGCCGCCGCGCACGCCAATACCACCTTTTTGGCGTTCCAGGTGGGTCCAGCCGCGTACTAAGCGCGTAGATAAATGCTCTAACTGCGCCAACTCAACTTGCAGTTTGCCTTCATGGCTTTTTGCACGTTGGGCAAAAATATCTAAAATCAAACCTGTTCTATCCAGCACTTTAGCTTGCAAAAAACGCTCTAAATTGCGCTGCTGCGATGGGCTTAAGTCGTGGTTAAATGCAACCAGGCTGATTTCGCTAGTTTCAAGCATCATTTTTAATTCATCGGCTTTGCCACTGCCAATAAAAAGTTTTGCATCTGGCGCGCTTCGCTTGCCTTCGACCGTACCGCGCACTTGCAAGCCCGCTGACGTCACCAATTGACGCAATTCGTGCAAGCTTTCTGCATAATCTGGCTCGCCGAAATCTACGCTCACCAACACCACCGCACCGTTAGATGCAGCGGTTGAGACAGTTGGATTCGCTAAGGTGTTTTCGCCGTAACCAGTGGGTCTAATTGACAAGCTTTATTCTTCCGAATGCTCAGGCAACGGCATGCTCACCGCACGGGCTGGCACAATCGTGGAAATGGCGTGCTTATACACCATCTGGGTTACGGTATTTTTAAGCAGAATCACGTATTGGTCAAAAGAATCAACCTGCCCTTGCAACTTGATACCATTCACCAGATAGATGGACACCTGTACGTGTTCTTTTCTGAGGGCGTTTAGGAATGGATCCTGCAGCATTTGTCCTTTGTTGTTCATGTTGTGCTCCTTGTAGTTTTAATAAAATTGGAGTGGCTTTGCCTGAATATTATTAGTAAAAGCGCATTCTATCTTGCATACGACTATGATTGCGCCTTTTTGTTCGCTTTTCAAGTGTCTTGTAAAAATTATCGGATGTAATTTTGAATTCTGTCAATGACTTCCTTTTGTCCCAATAATGCCATTACCTGATCGATACTGGGCGATTGCGCAATACCCGTCAGCATCACGCGCAGCGGCATGGCCACTTTTGGAAACTTGAGCTGATATTGCGTCACGACTGCATTAATCGCCTCGTGTATTGCCTCTGCTGACCAGTTAATCTGCGCCAGATTTTGGTTAAGCGATTGAATTGCAGGCATAATTTCAGGTGTAATATGTTTTGCAACATCTTCTGTGCTGGCTTGTGGCAAAGTATAAAAATAGGCAACATCGCGTGCCAATTGATTCAGATTATTAGCACGCTCACGGTATAGAGCCAGCACATTCTGCAATTTCGGTTGCGTCTGCACGACAACATCCAGCTTTTGCAATCGGACGGCAATGTCGCCAGCAAGCTCGTCGATATTAGCCTCCTTGATATAATGCGCATTCAACCAATTGAGTTTTTCAGTATTAAATTGTGCAGCGGATGGCGTAATATGATCCAGATCGAACCATTCACAAAACTGCTGCATAGTAAAAATTTCCGCATCGCCATGGCTCCAGCCCAAACGCGCCAGATAATTCAAGACTGCTTCCGGCAGATAGCCATCCTCATGGTATTGCATCACGCTCACGGCGCCATGACGCTTGGAGAGCTTTTGTCCGTCATCCCCCAGAATCATGGACAAATGCGCATATTGTGGAACCGTGGCACCAAGCGCCTGCAGCATATTGATCTGGCGCGGCGTATTGTTGACGTGGTCATCACCGCGAATCACTTGCGTAATACCCATTTCCCAGTCATCTACCACCACGCAAAAGTTGTAGGTCGGCGTGCCGTCTGCGCGAGCGATAATCAGATCATCCAGCTCTGCATTGGCGATTTCGATGCGCCCTTTTACCAGATCATCCCAGGCCACCACGCCGGTTTGCGGATTTTTGAAACGCACCACCGGAGGAATATCCTGCGGGACCGCAGGAAGCGTTTTGCCAGCTTCTGGCCGCCATTTTCCATCGTAACGCGGCTTCAGGCCTTGCTGCATCTGGCTTTCGCGCAGCGCTTCCAGTTCCTCTTTGCTGCAGTAGCAGTAATAGGCCGTGCCGTTATCCAGCATGCTTTGGATGACTTTTTTGTAGATATCCATGCGCTGCATCTGGTAGAACGGGCCTTCGTCGTAATCCAAACCCAGCCAATGCATACCGTCCAGGATGGCCTGCACCGCCTGCGGCGTGGAACGCTCTACATCGGTGTCTTCAATACGCAAAATGAATTGACCATGATGCTTTTTGGCATACGCCCACGAAAATAGCGCGGTGCGCGCGCCTCCGATGTGCAAAAATCCGGTAGGGCTAGGCGCAAAACGAGTACGAACTGTCATGTGAGATTTACTTTTAACTTAAAAGCTGAATTTTACCATGCAATCATAATCGCTTAATCACCAGCAACATGATTAAATTAAGCTTGATTATTCAATGATTTATTATTATATTTTCACTCATTACATTTAGTTTGATTAAAATCGCCATTCCAAATTAATTTTCCTGCTGATGATGAATATTTTTCAACACCTGTTCGGCCCGACTTCCATCAAAAAAACCAGCAAGCGCTTGGCCTGGCTGGGCGATCTGGAGGAAATGGATGACCTGACAGCATTGCAGTTTGCCGCCAAACAGCTGACTCTTATACTCAGCCAGGCCGGCGATGAAGAGTCGCTGAGCCTTCAACAGCAACTCGATTTGATTTTTGAAGTCGAGGCGCTTAATCAAGCGCGCCTTGAAAGATTATCCACCCAGTTTTCCAACGTGGAGAACATGAAGCCTGAGCTGGAAAATAACATCTGCGAAACCTGTTATAACTACTGCCGGCAATCCTATATTTTCCATCTTAAAGTCATCGAAAAAGTATTTAATGCCGGCCAGGCTCAGCCAGAAAACAGTATCAGGCTGGAAGGAAACACGCCCATGCTGCTGATCGCACGCGCGCTATACACCGCCTTCAATATGGTCAAATGGCGCATGTTCAGCCAGAGCAATCCGCCGGCCAAAGTATGGCAGCAAATCAATGTGCTGTACCGGATTGCCGCGCAGCACATGTTGTTGAATAATCCGGTGGAACTGTTTGACTTTTCGCCTTCGACCACGCTCGCAGCCTGTTATGTGCAAACATGTATGCTGGGGCAACTGGGGCAGGCGAGCATGCAAAAATATCATCTCGAAATCGCAACGCGCGTTATCAACACCTTGCTTACGCGCGCGTATATCAGCAATAAATCCACGCCTGAGCAATATCTGTTCTACATTGATCTGGAAAAAGATGCGCCAGCAAAGCGTATGCGCGATTTTGTACCTAACGACAGTTACCGTTATTGGGAGCTGGATGAGCTGGAAAAACAAATCTCTGTGGCGATCACCGTGTCAGACCGCGGAGAAATTCCTCAAAGCCTGGCTTTCGCAAAAATCGAAAATGCAAAAAAACTGAATGAAACGCTCAGGATTCTACTCGAGGAATGGAAAAAGAACGGCTACGTCAGGCAGCGCCGCAAAATCGCGCGACAGGCCAGCTCAAAAACCGCCAAAGTCACTGCCGGTATCGCGAACATTTGCAACCAGGTGCATCAGGCAAATCACATCAGCAATGGGTTGCGGTTATCGCATAACGGCGCGTCCCTGGAAGAGCGAGTAAGGGCGCATACTGTATTAAAACAAGGCAGCAGCCTGTCTGCCAATAGCGGCTCGCTGGACACCTGGATCATCACCGATGAAAGCCCGCGCGGCATGGGGACACGTGTCAACAAGTACGCCAATATCCTTGCCAGGCCGGATAAGCTGATCGGATTGGTCGTGGATGAAGATTATAACAAGCTCATTCTTGGCATGATCAGATCGGTCAAGCCGACGCAGGGCAGCCAGCTGAGAGTGGGCATCGAAACCATCTCAAATCACCCGACCTGGGTGCAGTTACGCCAGATACGTTCTGACGAAACCTACGTCCATACCGAATCGGTGATCGAACCCCGCACTGAAAGTGGTGCAAAGAACGCGGCCCCCACAGTGGATATTGGCTTGTTCTCCGGCATTTACCTGCCAATCGAGGCCGGGCTGTCAGACGCCTCGATGATGATACTGCCTAAAATCAACTACCGCACTAACAGCCACTACAGCATTAGCATGAATGGGACAACCAAACACGTCCTGCTTGGCGAGCCTGTCGAATCCCGCGATGACTGGGTCAAGGTCGCTTTTCCGGTTTAATGATTGGATTGAAGTGCTTGGCCCGCCAAACCTTCGCCTTTCCAGTCACCGCCCAGCACTTTAAACAGTTCCACCGTGGCTAAAAGATTCGCTTGCCTGGCTTGGATCACTGCAAGCGAAGCCTCGTTATGTACACGCTGCGCGTCCAGCACTTCCAGATAGGCTGAATAGCCTGATTTATAGCGGTTCTCAGCCACTGAAAGCGCCTTCTTGGCAGACGCTTCGCTTTGCAGCAGGCTTTGCTCGCGTTCAGTATTTAAGCGCTTCGTGATGAGCGCATCATTCACTTCTCTGAATGCACTTTGTATCGCCGTTTGATACTGCGCCAAAGTCTGTTTTTGCCTGGCCGTAGCTTGCTCCACACGGGACTGGCGCTTGCCAGAATCGAAAATCGGCAAATCCAGCCCGATTCCCAACGTCCAGACACGTGCACCTGCTTTTAACAAATCACTGAGTTCCAGACTTTCGCCGCCATAGCTGCCGGTCAAGGTAATGCTTGGATACAGCGCAGCTTTAGCGATGCCGATTCTGGCATTTTCTACTATCAGCGCCTGCTCGGCCTGGCGAATATCCGGGCGATTTTCCAGTAATGCAGAAGGCAAACCGGCAGGCGGGGTGGGCGGAACCGGCAAGGTACGGATATCCGCGGATTCCAGCTTCAAATCCAGCACGCCGGTCAGCACCGCAAGCTGATGCTGGCTTATCGCACGTAATCTTGTTAGCTCAATCAGCTGCGCCTCTAAATTGCTCACCGCCACCTCAGCCTGGCTCACTTCCAGCGCGCTCGCCACACCACCCGCAAGTCGCCTCTGATTCAAGCCAAGCGCTTCTTTACGGCTTTTCTGGTTATCTTTGGTGACCGCGATTTGTGCATCCAGCCCGCGCAATTGCAGATAGTTGCTGGCAACCAGACCTGTCAGCGAAAGCTCGACGGTTTCTTTGGCGTTACGTGTCGCCAGGGCATTCGCCTTTGCCGCTTCTTTATTACGCTTCAGCCTGCCCCAGAAGTCGACTTCATAAGTGGTGTTAAGTCCGATGGTGTAATTGTTACGAATCGGCGATGTAAAGGTAGGAAATGGTCCGAGTTCAGTTACCTTGTTGCGCTCGGCTTGGGTAGAAAAATCAATCTCTGGCAACAGATAGGCGCCAACTTCGCGCATGCTCGCATCGGCTTCTTCAATACGCGCAACCGCGAGCTGAATATTGGTGTTGTTTTTAAGGGTGAGCTCAACCAATTCATTCAGTTTTTCGTCCTGATAATGTTGCCACCACTTTCTTTGCCACTGTTTCATCACATCATTCGATGCATTTGAAACAGTATCCTCCTCGCTATATTTAGCAGGCAAATTGGGCTCACTACGCTTGTAATCTGGGCCGACAGCCTTGCAAGCGACCAAAAACAATACTAAATAAAGGCTCAACTTTTTCATGTTGCCGCCTCTTTTTGATGTGGGCTATCGTCACCGACATGATGACGATGCAAGGTTTTTCCGGACAGCCATGAGAAGAACAGCGGAATAAAAATTGTGGCCACAAAGGTCGCCAGCAACATGCCGCCAAACACGCCTGTACCCATGCTGCGGCGTGCGGCAGAACCCGCGCCGGAAGCTACCAGCAGCGGCGTGATACCCAACACGAAAGCCATCGAGGTCATGACGATTGGCCTGAACCGTAACCGGGCCGCCTCAACCGCAGCCTGCAGCACTGGCATACCTTCCTCCATTTTCTGGCTGGCAAATTCTACAATCAAAATGGCATTCTTAGCCGCCAGCCCGATTAAGGTAATCAGCCCGATTTGAAAGTAAATATCGTTCGGCATGCCGCGCACAAACACTGCTATCAGTGCGCCAGCCAGCGCAAATGGTACCGCCATGATAACGGCGAGCGGCAGCGCCCAGGTTTCGAACTGTGCTGCCAAAATCAGGAACACCATGATTATGGCAAAACTGAAAGCAAACAGTGCGGCAGAACCCGTGCGCTTTTCCTGATAAGCCTGTCCTGTCCAGGCAATCTGGTAGCCTTCCGGCAAAGTCTCTTTTGCCAGCTTTTCAACCAACTCAATCGCATCGCCTGAACTCACGCCAGATGCGCCGCTGCCTAATATCTTTGCGGATAACAAGCCGTTATAGCGCTCCAGTTGCTCGGCACCGATGATACTGCTCACTTTGCTTAATGATGACAGCGGAATCATGGCGCCCGCCTTGCTGCGCACATACACTTTGCCGATGTCTTCAGGCTGCATGCGGAATTGCGGTTCGGCCTGCAGCTGCACCTTATACGTACGGCCGGATTTATTAAAATCATTCACATAAAGCTGTCCCATAGTGCTTTGCAAAGTGGCATAAATATCAGAGATTGGCACGCCCAAAGATAAGGCTTTCGCTTCATCCACCTCAATATACAACTGCGGCACAGTAGGCCGGAAAAAGGTGTTAATCCCCGTGAGCTTCAGATTGGCACGCA
>OEOE01000094.1_pt1 | contig 13836 bp, 14 predicted proteins | sample 1539681 | NCBI WGS metagenome assembly OEOE01 (sample SAMEA3611561, study PRJEB22512) | activated sludge metagenome | biome: Urban; feature: Wastewater Treatment Plant; material: Activated Sludge | place: Slovenia | collected 2012-09-24
GGGAATATTTTTAAACACAAATGCCTTTAGAAAGCCTTCTAGACATGTATAGGCTCTGTCTCTTATACACATCTAGATGTGTATAAGAGACAGGTGTCATGTTATCAGGCCGATACGCAAGGCCGTGCTTGCGGTAAATGTGATTCCTGCCGTCTGCGGCGCGAAGGTTTTGCCAGCGCACAATTGCCGGACGTGACACGCTACGTGACAAATTAGTTGTTTGTTTTTGTATATTTTATGTATGTTTTGGTTGCCAATCCGGTCATAAATAACGTATAATCCGCGCCTTTCTGCAGAACAATTTATAGAGATTTCATTATGGTCGTAGTTCGTTTATCACGTGGTGGCTCCAAAAAAAGCCCGTTTTACAACGTAGTGGTTGCTGATTCACGTAACCGTCGCGATGGTCGTTTCATTGAGCGCGTTGGCTTTTACAACCCATCTGCCAAAGTGGCTGCCGAGACGTTGCGTATCGATAGCACACGTTTGAATCACTGGACTAGCAACGGTGCACAAATGTCTGACACCGTAGCGCGCTTGGTTAAATTCCATGCGAAAGGCCCAGAGGCGATTGAAGCGCAAAAAGCGAAAGATATCGCTAAAGCCGAAGCTGCTAAGGCTAAAGCTGCCGCAGAAGCTGCAGCAAAGATTAAGGCAGAAGCCGAAGCCGCTGCTAAAGCTGAGGCTGAAAAGGCTGCTGCTGAAGCTGCCGCTGCTAAAGCCGCCGCAGAGGCCGCTGCTGCAGAAGCGCCAGCTGAAGCACCTGCTGCTGAGTAATCGATTGCTCGTCCATTTGCATGGACGCAGCCTCGTAGCATAGACATCGCTATGAGTGAGCAAAGTAAAATGGGGCGTTTGGTGATAATGGGAAAAATCGCCGCGCCCTATGGCGTTTTAGGTTGGGTAAAAGTTCTGCCCGATACCGAAGCGGTGGATGGCCTGCTGCAATATGCAACCTGGCAAGTCGGCCGCGAGGATGACTGGCAAAGTTATGTGCCGGTCAATGCCAAAGTACACAACGATGTGCTGCTGGTAAAGCTTCGTGGTGTGGATGACCGAGATGCGGCATTAGTCCTGAAGGGCAAGCTGGTGGCAGTGCCCAGAGACGAGCTGCCGATACCGGGTAAAGATGAGTATTATTGGTCTGATTTGATTGGGCTGAATGTCAAAAATCTGCAGGAAATAGATTTTGGCGAAGTGACCGATGTGTTTGAGACGGGTGCCAACGATGTGTTGGTAGTCACGGACAAAGTAACAAAGCAGGAGCGCCTGATTCCGTTTGTCGGACAAGTGGTCTTGAATGTCGATTTGGATGCGAAACGGATTCAAGTCGATTGGGACGCAGATTTTTAGGAACAAGCGATGCGATTTGACGTGATCAGCCTGTTCCCGGAAATGTTTGCTGCAATCACGGATTGTGGCATTACCTCACGGGCGTTCAAGCAAGGCATTTACAGCTTGCATGTGACTAACCCGCGTGATTTTACGCTGGATGTGCACAAGACGGTGGACGACCGGCCTTATGGCGGCGGCCCCGGCATGGTGATGCTGGCAGAGCCATTGGCTCAGGCGATTCGGCAAGTAAAGCAGGCGCAGCAAGCAGAAGGTTTGCAGCCGCATGTGATTCACCTGTCGCCACGCGGTAAGCCGCTGACGCACGAAAAGGTGATGCAACTGGCAGGCAGGCAGGGTTTGATTCTGCTGGCGAGTCGGTACGAAGGCGTGGATCAGCGAGTGCTGGACACGCTGGTGGATGAGGAAATCTCCGTCGGCGATTATGTGTTGAGCGGTGGCGAATTGCCCGCGATGACGCTGATTGATGCGATTGTGCGGCAATTGCCTGGTGCGCTGGGTGATGCGGATTCGGCGGCAGAGGATTCGTTTGTAAATGGCTTGCTGGATTATCCGCACTATACGCGACCGGAAGTATTTGAAGGATTAGCGGTGCCAGAGGTATTGAGGTCTGGCAATCACGCAAAGATTAAGGCCTGGCGATTGAAACAATCGCTGGCTTTGACAAGGGCAAAACGCCCGGATTTATTGGCCGCAAGGTCGTTGACGAAAGAGGAAGCTCGGCTGCTCTCTGAGATAGAGCAGGAACAAGCATCCTCATAATTAAAAGGAGCTACAAGTGGCAGACATTATCAAAATGCTAGAGCAAGAAGAAATTGCTCGTCTGAACAAAACTATCCCTAACTTCGCCCCGGGCGATACCGTGGTGGTAGGTGTGAACGTGGTTGAGGGCAACCGTAAACGTGTGCAGGCTTACGAAGGCGTAGTTATTGCCAAACGTAACAAAGGTCTGAATTCCTCTTTCATCGTACGTAAAATCTCTTCCGGTGAAGGCGTTGAGCGTACTTTCCAGACTTACTCTCCGCTGATTGCCAGCATCGAGCTGAAACGCCGCGGTGATGTGCGTCGCGCTAAGTTGTACTACTTGCGTGAGCGTTCAGGTAAATCTGCACGTATTAAAGAGAAACTGGTTGCACGCGAAAAAGAAGTCATGGCGCCAGAAGCTGCAGAATAAGCAACCGCTTATCCGCCAACAAACCCCGCTTGTCTGCTGCAAGCGGGTTTTTTATTGCAAACATTTTGCCGATTCAGTAAATTAAGCAAATGTCTGCCAATAAAAAACATCTGCCTTTCGATGCGGTCATTGCTGCGCCTTTCGGGGCTGTCGGCATTGCAATGCAAGGGGTACAAATCTTTATCGAGCTGCTGCCAGAAAAGCATGCACTCAAGTCTGCCGAGAACAAAGCAGTGCAGCGCGTCGTCGAGCAGATCGAGGCATACTTCCAGAATCCCCGTAACGATTTCAACCTTCCCCTTATCTTTAAGGGTACTTCATTCCAGCAAAAAGTCTGGCAAATCATCGGCGGCATCCCATGTGGGCAAGTGCTCACTTACAGCGAAATTGCAGCAATGCTTGGCTCTGGCCCGCGCGCCGTGGCCAATGCCTGTGGCGCCAACCATCTGCCGTTGGTGGTGCCTTGCCATCGTGTCGTCGCCAAGCATGGCTTAGGCGGGTTCATGCGCGGGGTGGATGGCGGCATGGAAATCAAACAATGGCTGCTCAAACATGAGGGTGTACGCATTTGAGTGCGGCCGACAGTGGTCAGCCAGACACTGCTGAAATAGATGCATTTGTCGATCACCTCTGGCTGGAGGATGGGCTGGCCAAGAACACGCTGGAATCCTACCGCAGCGATTTAAGCCACTTTTCACAATGGTTCAAGAAAGGCTTGTTGACAGCCAGCCAGGCCGATATCCAGCAATACCTCGCCGTCAAATTCCCGCAGAGCAAACCGCGCAGCATCAACCGGCTCATTGCCACCTTGCGGCGGTTCTACCGCTATTGCCTGCGCGAGAATCTGGTGCAAGCAGACCCGACACTGCAGATAGAAGCACCTAAAATCGCCCGCAGCCTGCCCAAAAGCCTCAGCGAGCAAGAAGTGGAAGACCTGTTAAACGCACCCAATACCGGCGAGGCGATGGGGCTGCGCGACCGCGCCATGCTGGAGCTGCTGTATGCCAGCGGCCTGCGCGTGAGCGAGCTGGTGGGCATTCAGGTCAACGAAGTTAGTACGCAGGATGGCGTGGTGCGCGTCACCGGCAAGGGCAGCAAGACGCGGCTGGTGCCCATGGGGCAAGAGGCGGCGGACTGGATAGACAAATACCTCAAAATCGCGCGACCGGAGATGTTGCAAAAGCGCCTGTGCGATGCGCTATTTGTCACCAATCGCGCACAGGGCATGACACGGCAGGCTTTCTGGCATCTTATCAAGCGTTATGCCGCGCAGGCCGGCATTCACAAGCACATCTCACCGCATGTGCTGCGCCATGCTTTTGCCACGCATTTGTTGAATCACGGTGCCGATTTGCGCGTGGTACAAATGCTGCTGGGGCATGCGGATATCTCCACCACGCAGATTTATACGCATGTGGCGAGAGAGCGGTTGAAGCAGCTACACAGCGTGCATCATCCGCGGGGATAAAACCTACTGCGCAACTCATTTGCTGCGTTGCGCGGTGCTCGCAACCTCGCCGTACTCATTGTACTGTCTCGGCTTCTGCGCTCCGTGCGCCTTGCAACTAAGTTGCTCGCTACGGTTTTTAAGTCTTCCTATTCATTGGTAAAAGCACCGGCCTGGAAGCCGCATGCAGATTGCCCTGCAGGGCAGTGGTTTGGATAATGAATGCGCGCGTATGTGAGGAAACTTAAGAAGTTGCCGGTCTCGCCCGGCTGACGACCCTATTTCTTTTGCGCAGCCAAAAGAAATAGGGGAAAGAAAAGGCTGCCCCGCTGCCGCTCTCCTCCTTCGGTCTTAGCGCAACGCTGGTACGCCTGCGGAACTCGGATTTTCAATCCTCAAACAGTCCTCGGCGTTTAACCCAGCTTATGCTCAAGCCTCAGGCGCGGCAGAGGGGATTTCAGGGTGCTACATAAAATGAAGTAATAGCCTTATTTCTGCATTAACCATGTCTCGAACAAATAGTGCAATCCAACGCGCAGCTTCTTCGTCAAAATGTGATTCACTAAATTTGTTCCTAGAGCGGTCAACAGTATGTGCAATGTTGCTAAGTATGCTAAAAGCTTCATCTGGATACTTATCGATATTGCTTCTTAAGTAAGTTTGCACGCCTTTTGTTAAAGCCAGAAGTTCTGGCTTTACTGAGCTTTCGGGAATATTTTTAAACACAAATGCCTTTAGAAAGCCTTCTAGACATGTATAGGCTAGTGTAATTGCGCCTGCATAGTTCAATGTGCTAATTCGAACGTCAATTTCATTAAGATAATCATTTAATCTATCAGCGTTCCAAATCTCTTTAGAAATATCTGGGCTAGGAATAGTAGCTATTCCCCCTAATTCATTTTTTAGTTCTGCAACTTTTTCAGGTTCAAAAGCTTGAACATCGTTAAGTATAGTATTTATTAACCTTAGTCGATTTTGGTCGTCAAAGCCCATTAGTATGTCGTAGTAATAATCTTTTCTACTTGTACTTTTTCCTTCTTTATTACGTTGTTCTATATATTGACTGTAATGAGCAAAATAGGGGTCAATTTCTCTAACTTTATTAATAAATCTAGAGCCAGAAAAATACGTGTCACCTTCAATATTAATTATTGCAAATAGACGATTGAAAACTCTTGCCCAGTTCATTTGCTTCTCTCAATCTTCACCCCTATCGCTTTCACGCCCGCTAATATCCCCGGTTTGCTAACTTTGATGTTGATTTCTTTTACGCCGAATTCCTTGAAAATCAGGTCGCAGACGTGCTCGGCAAGCGCTTCGACAAGCTGAAAGCTGTGTCCCGCCAAGGTCTCGCGGATACGGGTGACGATTGCGCCGTAGTTGATGGTGTCTGCAATGGCATCGCTTTTGCCGGCTTTGCTCAAATCATGGCCGATTTCGATATCCAGCACGACGGTTTGCGGTACCATGCGCTCCCACTCCGGTACGCCAAGTTTGGTTTGCACCTTGAGTTCGCTAATAAATATTTTGTCCAAAATTTTGTCCCGGATTTGCGATGGTTTAGAATGTGATGATTGGATTTTAGAGCAAATTATTATGGATGAGTTAGGTTTTATTCCCGTGACATTGGTGCCCGTCATTTGGGTCATTGGTGCTTACCTGATTGGTTCGATCTCGTTCGGGATTTTAATCAGCAAGCTTTATGGCCTGCCAGACCCGCGCACGGTGGGCAGCGGCAACCCGGGGGCGACCAATGTGGCGCGCAGCGGCAACAAAAAGGCCGCCATTCTTACGTTGCTGGGCGATGCATTCAAAGGCTGGTTCCCGCTGTGGCTGGCGCTGCAATCCAATATGCTGATGTGGGTGGTCGCGTCGGTTGGGCTGGCGGTGTTTTTTGGGCATCTGTACCCGATTTATCACCAGTTTAAAGGGGGTAAGGGTGTGGCGACTGCGCTGGGTGTGATGCTGGCAGTTTCGCCTTTGCTGGCGCTGGCGGCGCTGGTGACTTGGCTGGTGGTGTTCATGCTGTCCAAATACTCATCGCTGGCGGCGATTGTGGCGGCTGCGCTGGCGCCTGTTTATGCCTATTTCCTGCTGACGCCTTACCATGATTATGTGCTGATGGTGCTGGTGCTGGCGGTTTTCCTGATATGGCGCCACCGGACGAATATCCAGAAGTTACTCAACGGTACAGAATCCGGATTCAAAAAGAAGTAATCAAGGTGCTTGCAGATCGGCCAGATCCCATCTTGGCCGCACGCTGAAAGCGTAATCTTGCTTTTCAATTTGCATCGCTTTCAGGCGCATCGCGCCTGCAAAGGCAATCATCGCGCCGTTGTCGGTGCAAAATTCCAGACGCGGGTAGCGCACACTATATCCACGTTGTTGCGCTTCCTGGCTTAGCCGTTCGCGCAGGCGCAGGTTGGCGCCCACGCCGCCGGAAACAATTAAATTTTTCAGTTTGGTTTGCTTGAGTGCAGCCAGACATTTGGCAGTCAAAATCTCGGTGACCGCTTCTTGAAACTCCCAAGCAATCTCTGCTCGCGTGGTTTCGCTCATGTCAGGGTGAGCGTTCACTAGCGTCAATACGGCCGTTTTCAGGCCGCTGAAGCTGAAATCCAGATCGCCGCTGTGCAGCATCGGGCGCGGCAGTTTGATTTGCAGATTGCCTTGCGATAGCTGACTTGCAAGTTTCGCCAGTTGAGGGCCGCCCGGGTAGCCTAAACCAAGCAGTTTGGCGGTTTTATCGAAAGCCTCGCCAGCAGCGTCATCCAGGGTATCACCCAACAACTGGTATTGCCCGATGCCATCCACACGCATTAACTGGCTGTGGCCGCCGGAAACCAGCAAAGCGACAAAGGGGAATGCGGGAGGGTTTTCTTCCAGCAGCGGGGCTAGTAGATGCCCTTCCAGATGATGGATAGGAATGCTGGGTACGCCTAAAGCGAAAGCCAGCGATTGGGCAACGCTGGTGCCTACCAGCAGCGCGCCTGCCAGGCCGGGGCCTTGCGTGTAGGCAATGGCGCCGATGTCTTGCAGGGTCTTGTCTGCCTTGTCCAGCGCGGCCTGCGTCAGCGGTAGTACGCGGCGGATATGGTCGCGCGAGGCCAGCTCCGGTACCACACCGCCATAATCGGCATGCATGTCCACCTGGCTATGCAAAGTGTGCGAGAGCAGGCCGGCAGAAGTGTCGTAAAGGGCTACGCCGGTTTCATCGCAGGATGATTCGATACCAAGTACTAACATTTTTATTGCAGAACTGAAATTAACGCGCTAGAATACGCGGTTTTCAAGGTCGCATCAACGTGACCTGCAAGATAATTTTTAAAGGTTACGATTAATATGTCTTCTGTACGTGTAAAAGAGAACGAACCATTTGACGTTGCATTGCGCCGCTTCAAACGCCTGATTGAGAAAACAGGTTTGATTAACGACCTGCGCGCACGCGAGTTTTACGAGAAGCCAACATGGGAACGTAAGCGCAAGGCTGCTGCTGCGGTTAAACGCACCTATCGCCGTCTGCGTAACCAAACTTTGCCTACAAAACTTTACTAAGTTTTGACTGGTCAGCGTTGACTGGCTAAATATTTAGGTTGTTGAGAAAGGTGGCTTTGCCACCTTTTTTATTTACAAGGAATTGTGATGAGTTTGAAGAACCAGATTACCGAAGACATGAAAAACGCGATGCGTGCTAAAGAGACAGCTAAACTGGGCGCGATTCGCTTGCTGCAGGCAGCCATCAAGCAGCGCGAGGTAGATGAGCGTATTGAGTTGGATGATGCAGGCGTGGTGGGCGTGATCGAAAAGATGCTCAAACAGCGCCGTGATTCGATTGCAGCATATGAAGGCGCTGGCCGCAATGATTTGGCGGATGTGGAGAAGTTCGAAGTGGGTGTGCTGCAAGCCTATATGCCGCAACAGCTGAGTGAAGCCGAGATTGCCGCGATTATTGAAAAAGTGATTGCAGAAACAGGCGCAGCCGGTGCCAAAGACATGGGCAAAGTGGTGGGAGCGGTCAAGCCGCTGGTGGCTGGCAAGGCGGATATGGGTAAGGTTTCCGGCCTCATTAAAGCTAAGCTGGGCTAAACCAATTTTATGAGCGCACTGCTGCGTTGCGCGGTGCTCGAAATCCTCACGTACTTTGTGTACGCTCCGGTTTTTGCGCTCCGTGCGCCTTGCATTGCACCTCATAAAAATGGTTTTAAAGGACGAACAAAAGAGCGCATTTGGCGCTTTTTTGTTTTATAGTTTTGCCTATGATTCCGGAACAGTTTATCCAAGATCTTTTGAATCGCGTTGACATTGTTGACGTGATAGATAAGTCCGTTCCGCTCAAAAAGGCCGGCGCCAATTATCAGGCCTGCTGCCCTTTTCATAATGAAAAATCCCCCAGTTTTACAGTCAGCCCGACCAAGCAGTTCTATCACTGCTTTGGCTGTGGCGCGCACGGTACGGCCATCGGCTTTCTGATGGAGCACAATGGCATGAGCTTTGTGGAGGCGATACACGAACTGGCGAAAGGTGTCGGCATGATCGTGCCGCAGGAGGAAAAGACTCAGGCGGAGCGGGAAGCGCGGCGTGCCACGCAGCAAATGGCGCTTGGTTTGCAGGACGCATTGCAGCAGGCCGCCAATTATTACAAGGCGGAGCTGAAAAAATCCCAGCGTGCCATTGATTATCTAAAAGCGCGCGGCTTGAGTGGCGAAGTGGCTAAAAAATTTCAGATTGGCTATGCGCCTGCTGGTTGGCAGAATTTGCAAAGCGTCTTTTCGCATTATGAGGATGAGTCGCTCAGCACGGCGGGGTTGGTTGTGACCAATGATGAAGGGCGTCGTTACGACCGTTTCCGCGACCGCATCATGTTCCCGATTCATAACCAGAAAGGCGAGGTAATTGGATTTGGCGGGCGCGTCATCAACCCGGAAGATACGCCTAAATATTACAACTCGCCGGAAACGCCGTTGTTCCAGAAAGGCCATGAACTTTATGGTTTGTTTCAGGCGCGCCGTGCGATGCGCGACGCAGGGCGTGTGCTGGTGGTGGAAGGTTACATGGATGTGGTGGCGTTGGCGCAGTATGGCATCGAATATGCCGTGGCTGCGCTTGGCACAGCAACCACGCCATTTCACATCACCAAACTGATGCGGCAGACCGATGAGATTGTGTTCTGTTTCGATGGAGATAACGCAGGCCGCACGGCGGCCTGGCGGGCGGCGATGAATGCGTTGCCGGCGCTGACGGATGGGCTGAAGTTGCGTTTCCTGTTCTTGCCCAAGGAGCATGACCCGGATTCATACGTGCGTGAGTTCGGCCGCGAGCAATTCGAGGCGGAAATGGCCAAGGCGATACCGCTGTCGCAGTATCTGATACAACAGTTGAGTGCGGATAACCCGTTGGCCACGCAGGAGGATAGGGTCAAGCTGTTGAATGATGCGGAGCCGATATTGCGGCAGATCGTCGCGCCACGCAGTGCAATGTTCATGCGTAAGAAGATCGCCGAGCTGGCGCAGATATCCGAGGCGGAGGTGCAGGACTTGCTCAAATTGCCGCAACCCAGCAAGGCTCCGATGCAGGCACGCCAGAAGCAAAGCCGTGCGCCGCTTTCGATTAAAAGGCGCTTCATGTTGGCCGCCCTGATGCGGCCTGCGCAGATGCAGGAAGATGATTTGAAGCTTATTCTCAGCGAGGATGCGGAAAGCCGGTTGTTGCATGCGGTGATCGAGGCGGCTATCGCCCAGCCACAAGCCAAGCCATCGGCATTGTTGCGCGCTGTTTCGCAGCAGCATGATGAGCGTCTTGTGCAGGAGATTTCTCGGGAATTGCTGCTGCTGGATGAAAGTTTGGATATCGGGCTTGAATTGGCGGGCATGCGCACCCAACTGATGGGAGCGACGCAAACGCATCAAAGCAAGCAAATATTGAATGCCTTGAAAGAAAAGACATTTGCCGCACTGACGGAAGAAGAGCGTGAGCAGTTACGGCGATTGACGCAAAAATCAGGATAATGCTGCAACTTTTTTGCGGCCTGTTCCATCAAAAAGCATTGAAAAATGATATAATTTAGGGTTTTCCGCAACAGCTTAATTGGCTGAAATATTGCAAAAATCATGAGACCAGAGGACGCAGATGGCTAGACCAAAGTCAGACAAAACACTCGAAAAAGAAAAGCAAACCCCCGTATCCGCGGCAGCGCTTGATTTGAGTACAACTGTGCTAGATGCTGAAGCGCGCCGCACGCGCTTGAAATCGCTGATCATGTTGGGTAAGGAGCGTGGCTACCTGACCTATGCCGAAATCAATGACCATCTGCCAGATGACGTGCAAGATTCCGAGCAGATCGACAGCATCATTGGCATGATCAACGACATGGGTATCCAGGTGTATGAAGAGGCGCCGGATGCTGAAGTATTGCTGATGTCTGATGTGCCTCCGCCTGTGGCTGATGAAGACGCTGCGGAAGAAGCTGAGCAGGCGTTGGCGACTGTGGATAGTGAATTTGGTCGCACAACCGATCCGGTGCGTATGTATATGCGCGAAATGGGTACCGTGGATTTGCTGACACGTGAGAGCGAAATCGAAATTGCGCGCCGTATTGAAGATGGCCTGAAACACATGGTGCAGGCAATTGCTGCCTGCCCGACTACGGTGGCCGAACTGTTGAAGCTGGTAGATCAGGTGGCAAAAGACGAAATCAGCGTGGATGATTTGGTGGATGGCTTGATTGATAGCGACATCGGGCTGGATGAAGCTATGGCTGCTGAATCTGAAGATCAAGATGCGATTGATGCAGACGAAGACGACGAGGATGATGATGGCGCCAAAGCTTCTGCTATCTCTGCTGAAGCGTTGGCTAAGCTGAAGGAAGAAGTGCTGGCACGTTTTATGGTGATTCGCAAAGTGAATGCGGATATGAATGCGATCCGTGAAGCTAATAGCTCGCAAGATCCTGAATATAAGCGTCTTCACGAGATTGTGCTGCAAGAATTGACGGCATTCCGGTTCTCGGCAAAGCAGGTCGAGGCTTTGTGTGATCAAGTGCGCAATATGGTGGAAGAGATTCGCGGCCATGAGCGCAAGATCATGGAATTTTGTGTAGACAAAGCAGGCATGCCGCGCGCGCATTTTATCAAGAGCTTTCCGGGAAACGAAATCAACTCTGCTTGGCTGGATCAGGAGTTGCAGATACCCAATGGTTATAACGAGAAACTTGCCCGCATGCGCCACTCGATTGTAGACCAGCAAGACCGCCTGCAGGCTATTCAGAACAAAGTGGGCCTTCCTATCAAGGAACTGAAGGATATTAACAAACAGATGACCACAGGTGAGGCGCGTGCCCGCCGTGCGAAACGCGAGATGATTGAAGCTAACTTGCGTCTGGTGATCTCTATTGCGAAGAAATACACTAACCGTGGCCTGCAATTCCTGGATCTGATCCAGGAGGGCAATATTGGCCTGATGAAAGCAGTAGATAAGTTCGAGTACCGCCGAGGTTTCAAATTCTCCACTTATGCTACCTGGTGGATTCGCCAGGCGATTACGCGCTCAATTGCGGATCAGGCGCGTACGATCCGTATTCCGGTGCATATGATCGAAACCATCAATAAGATGAATCGTATCAGCCGCCAGATTCTGCAGGAAACGGGTCTGGAGCCGGATCCCGCGACATTGGCCGAGAAAATGGATATGCCGGAAGATAAAATCCGTAAAATCCTTAAAATCAGCAAAGAGCCGATTTCCATGGAAACGCCGATCGGCGATGACGAGGATTCGCATTTGGGCGACTTTATCGAAGATACCGCTACGCTGGCGCCTATGGACGCTGCTGTTTACGCCAGCCTGCGTGATGCGACCAGTGAAGTGCTTGAATCCTTAACGCCGCGTGAGGCAAAAGTGCTGCGCATGCGCTTTGGTATTGAAATGAATACTGACCATACTTTGGAAGAGGTGGGTAAACAGTTCGATGTGACGCGCGAGCGTATTCGCCAGATAGAAGCAAAAGCTTTGCGTAAGCTGCGTCACCCGACGCGTTCCGAGCGCTTGCGTAGCTTCCTCGAGTCCGGACAAGATTAAAAAACGAAAGTTTCGGCCCCTTAGCTCATGCTTGGTTAGAGCAGCGGACTCATAATCCAACGCTCCAACAAAGCGCTTTGGGGCTTAGTAGATAATTTTCATGTACTTAGGTGCATAAAGCGGTAAAGAAATTTAGTAGTACCGAAACCGCTGTAATTCGGTAGTTTCGGAAAAAGTTTAAGGCCCCTTAGCTCATGCTTGGTTAGAGCAGCGGACTCATATGTAAATGTGCCATATACTTGGAAACTGTATATGGGATGGTGTCAAATTCGGTGAAACCTGACGGCAGAAATGCACAAGGCAATGCCGAGCGAAGCTTCAAGTAGAAATGCTTGTTGAACGTGTAGAGACTTGACGGCACCCACCTAAGGCAATTGAATGATTGTTATGGTGAAGACAAAGTCCAGGGAGGCGGGAAACCGTCACAAACCAGAATCCGTTGGTACTGTGTTCGACTCACAGAGGGGCCACCAATTACCAAAATCACAAAGTATCGTGATACCTCAAAAGCCTAATATCCATGCGGTGTTAGGCTTTTTTATTGCATCAATTTAAATCAGAATGTTGCTTGACATACCCCACTTAATTGGGGTAACTTTAGGGGTAACAGCACTTGCTCAATTTGGAGTTACCCCAATTATGGCACTAACCGACACCGCAATACGCAATGCAAAGGCTTTGGATAAGGCTTACAAGCTATACGATGAAAAGGGTTTGTTTTTACAAGTTACCCCAAGCGGGGGTAAATGGTGGCGTTTCAAATATCGCTTTGAAGGTAAAGAAAAATTATTATCGCTTGGCACGTACCCCGAAATAAAATTAGTGGGTGCAAGGGCGCGACGCGATGAAGCGCGAGAGCTAATCGCCAATGAGATAGACCCCAGCCACACCCGCAAGGCAAAAAAGAAAACCAAAGAGGGCAACTTAGCCAATAGCTTTGAGGTGATTGCGCGTGAGTGGCTAACTACCAAAATGCAAACTAAAAGCGCTGGCTATCAAGCCAATGTGCTTAGGCGTTTTGAGCTTTATTTATTCCCGTGGATAGGCAAACGCGCCATATCAGAGCTTTCAGCACATGAGCTTTTAGACGTGGTTAAGCTGATAGAAAATCAAAACAAGGTAGAAACCGCTTATCGCACTTTACAGGCGACTGGCCAAGTATTGAGATACGCCGTGCAAACGGGACGGGCTTTGCGTGATGTGACTAGCGATTTAAGGGGCGCATTAACCCCTAGCGTAACCAAGCACATGCCCGCCTTTACCGAGCCTAAACAAGTGGCCGAACTTATGCGCGCCATAGAAGGCTTTACAGGCACTTTGACCGTGCAAACCGCCTTACGCCTAGCCCCGCTGGTGTTTGTGCGCCCTAGCGAGCTACGCAAAGCAAAATGGGCAGATATTGATTTAGATGCGGGTGAGTGGCGTTATTTTGTGACCAAAACAAAAACCGAGCATATCGTACCGCTTTGCACGCAGGCCATAAAGCTTTTAAAAGATATTCAACCGTTATCAGGGCATGGCGAATTTGTTTTTATAGGCGGGCATAACCCCGATAAAGCCATGAGCGAGGCCGCCATTAACGCTGCGCTTAGGCGCATGGGTTACGACACCAAAACACAAATAACAGGGCATGGCTTTCGGGCGATGGCGCGCACCATATTGCATGAGCGATTGAATATCGACCCGCACATTATCGAGCATCAACTTGCCCACAAAGTACCCGATGCACTAGGCGCAGCGTATAACCGCACCAAGTTTTTAGAGCAACGCAAAACCATGATGCAACAATGGG
>OEOE01000095.1_pt1 | contig 13830 bp, 10 predicted proteins | sample 1539681 | NCBI WGS metagenome assembly OEOE01 (sample SAMEA3611561, study PRJEB22512) | activated sludge metagenome | biome: Urban; feature: Wastewater Treatment Plant; material: Activated Sludge | place: Slovenia | collected 2012-09-24
GGACACCTCCCTTTCACGGAGGCGACCGGGGTTCGAATCCCCGTGGGGACGCCAAAAACTAAAACGCCACCGCAAGGTGGTTTTTTTATTTCATCTTTTTATGCTTATTCATTGGCAAAGCAATTGGCCTAAAAGCCGCATCCTGCCTTGCTTCTAGGGCAATAGTTTTTACAATGAACGCGCGCGATGTTATTGCCTGGGCTCGCGCAATTTTAGAATCAAGATAGTCAGCGAGGCGGCGAAGGTGATACCGTTTGCGATGATGAGTGGCCAATCTTTTTTCAATATGCCATAAACCAGCCAGAACGCCACCCCCACAGTGAAAATGCTGTACATGGGCAGCGAGATACCGGACAAATCGCGCGTTTTGTACGAGTGATGCACCTGCGGCAAAAAAGCGATGGTAGTGCAAATGGCAGCGAAAGAGCCGACAAGTTGAACGGTAGATTCTTCAATCATAATAAATTACTTTACATTTAAACTTTAATTAATTGATTTAACTTATAAGTTTACTCTTTAAAATCTGGAATGTCCGCACCGTAAAACTGGGTTTTCAGTTTTTTAAGATCGTCGCGATAGCTGGCGGCCTTCTCGAATTCCAGGTTCTTCGCCGCATCGTGCATGGCTTTTTCCAGTTTCTTGATCGCCTTCATGACGTCTTTTTCGCTCATCACGGCATACTTGGCTTGCTCTTGCGCAGCCTTGCGCTCCCTTTGCGCCTCGTCCTTGTCGTACACGCCGTCAATAATATCCTTAATGCGCTTGGTCACGCCTTTCGGGGTAATGCCATGTTCGGCATTAAAGGCCATTTGCACGCTGCGCCGGCGCTGGGTTTCGTCTATTGCCAACTTCATGCTGCGCGTGATGCTGTTGGCGTAAAAAATGACTTGTCCATTCAGGTTGCGCGCCGCCCTGCCCGCAGTCTGGATCAGCGAGCGCTCGGAACGCAGAAAACCTTCTTTGTCGGCATCCAGCACGGCTACCAGCGAGACTTCCGGAATATCCAGGCCTTCGCGCAACAGGTTGATGCCAACCAGCACATCGAACTCGCCCAAGCGCAAATCGCGGATGATCTCCACGCGCTCAACCGTGTCGATGTCACTATGCAAGTAACGCACTTTTACCCCATGTTCTGCCAGATAGTCGGTCAAGTCCTCCGCCATGCGCTTGGTGAGTGTGGTGGCCAGCACACGCTCGTTGACGGCGACGCGTTTTTTAATCTCCCCCAACAAATCATCTACTTGCGTGTCAGCAGGCTTAACCATGATTTCCGGGTCCACCAATCCGGTTGGCCGCGCCAGCATCTCTACCACCTGCTGTTGATGTTGTTTTTCATAATCTGCTGGCGTGGCAGAAATAAAAACCGTGGGCCGGATCACCTGCTCAAACTCTTCAAACTTGAGCGGACGGTTGTCCATCGCCGAAGGCAGGCGAAAACCGTAATTCACCAGGTTCTCCTTGCGCGCACGGTCGCCTTTGTACATGCCGCCAATCTGCGGCACGGTGACATGGCTTTCGTCCAGAATCATCAGCGCGTTCTCCGGCAGGTAATCCAGCAAGGTGGGCGGTGGCTCGCCCGGCTTGGCGCCCGTCAAATGGCGGCTATAGTTCTCGATGCCTTTGCAAAAACCGATCTCGTTGAGCATTTCCAGGTCGAAGCGCGTGCGCTGTTCGATACGTTGCGCTTCCACCAGCTTGTTTTCCTTAATAAAAAAGCTCACGCGATCGCGCAGCTCTTCCTTAATGGTCTCGATGGCGCGCAGTGTCGCTTCGCGTGCAGTTACGTAATGACTTGAAGGAAATATTCTAAAGTTATGAATTTTATTAAAAATTTGTCCGGTGAGTGGGTCGAACAATTGAATCGCATCGATTTCGTCATCGAACAAACTGATACGCACTGCCGTCTCGCTGTTCTCGGACGGGAACACGTCGACCACGTCGCCACGCACGCGAAAACATCCGCGCCCGAAGTCAAAATCATTGCGGTCATATTGCATACTGATGAGATGTTGCACGATGTCGCGCTGGCTGATTTTCTTGCCTTGATGGATATGCAGCACCATGCCGTGATATTCGCTCGGGTCGCCAATGCCGTAAATGGCGGAAACCGTGGCCACAATCACGCAATCGGGTCGCTCCAGAATGGCTTTGGTGGCGGATAGCCGCATCTGCTCGATGTGGTCGTTGATGCTGGAATCCTTCTCGATGAACAAATCGCGCGCCGGTACATAAGCTTCGGGCTGATAATAATCGTAATAGCTGACGAAGTATTCCACTGCGTTGTTGGGGAAAAACTCGCGGAACTCGCTATACAATTGGGCTGCCAGCGTCTTATTAGGCGCCATCACAATGGCCGGACGGCCGGTACGCGCAATCACGTTGGCCATGGTGAAAGTCTTGCCGCTGCCGGTCACGCCCAGCAATGTCTGGTAATGTAAGCCTTGCTCAATCCCGCCGACTAATTTATCAATCGCTTGTGGCTGGTCGCCAGCGGGTGGGAACGGCTGATGTAATTGATATTGGCTGCTTGGGAATTTAACTAACATAAGGTAAGAATTGTATCAGCATGCAAGGCCAAACATAGCATGCATTTCGAACCAAATCCGGGCAAACGGGTCTGTTTGGAAAAGTCACACGACAAGTCAAATAGGGAAAATCATGCGTACGCTAATTTTGCTAACAGTGTTATTTTGTGCGATGTTTCCGGCGCGTGCCAACGAAACCGAGAAACTGATGCAGGCTTATTCCAGCATTGTCATGGTGCGAGGCTACCACAGTAACGGCGGCCTGGCCTATGGCAGCGGTGTGGTGGTAGGCGACAACAAAGTAGTAACCAATTGCCACGTGCTGCGCAGCACCAAGCAACCTTGGGTGTCGCGTGGTGAAGACGTCTACAACATCCACTCGGTAAAAGCCGATCCGTGGCATGATTTGTGTTTGGTTCAAACATCCGGGCTGTCGCTCAAGCCCGTGCCGATTGGCAAAAGCACCGACCTGAAATTCGGGCAGGAAGTTGTCGCTTTCGGCCACTCGAACGGCGTGCCCGCCCCCCTCACCTCTGTCGGGCATGTTTTGGGCCTATATCCTACCGAACACGGGAAAGTTATTCGTAGCAATGCCAAGTTCCTGATTGGCGCCAGCGGCAGCGGCTTGTTTGACGGCGCTGGCAGGCTGGTGGGCATCAACACCTTCAAAACCTCTGGTAAAGGCGGCAGCGCGCACTATGCGCTTCCCGCCGAATGGCTGGGAACATTGGAACAGCAGCCGGAACAAACCACATTCCCGATTTCCGGCAAAGCCTTGTGGGAAGAAGACGAAGACAAGAAGCCTTATTACATGCAGGCCGCCGTGCCGGAAGTACGTCAGGACTGGACAAAGCTGGCGGATGTGGCGCAGAAATGGGTGAAAGCCGAACCCAATAGTGCGGAAGCGTTTTACGCATTGGGGCTTGCGCATGAAAATCTGGCCAATCCGGATGCTGCCGCCAAGGCTTATGCGCAGTCCGTGGCACTGGAAAGCAACCATTACGAAGCCTGGGTAAGGATAGGTGTACTGGCCAAAGCGCGTGGCGATAGTGCAGAGATGCACCGCGTGCAATTGGCCTTGAACAATATCGACAAAGGCTTGGGGGCCGAATACACCCAACTGATGGAATGCAGCGTGATGTGCTAGCTTCATTATACGGACACATGCCCTGGAAGCCAGTCTAGATGCGGTTTCCAGGGCATTGTTTTTTGTAATGAACGCGCGCGCATGCGTAAGCTTTACAGCAAGCCTTTAGCAAACCACCGCGAAGCCAGCGTTTAAAAATATTTTCTGTAAAATCAAGCCGTTTTTGCGTAAAATTACACTTTTCGTACAAAAACAGCCTTTTAGGAATTATTTTGAGCAATTCTGTTCTATCGCACCGCGTACAAGCCATCAAAGAATCCCCTACCCTCGCCATCACTGCCAAAGCCGCGCGCTATAAGGCAGAAGGTCGCGACATCATTGGCCTGGCAGCCGGAGAGCCGGATTTCGATACGCCGCAGCACATCAAGGATGCCGCAAAAAAAGCGATTGATGCAGGCTTTACCAAGTACACGCCGGTGAGCGGTATTCCTGGCTTGAAAAAAGCCATCGTCAATAAATTCAAAAACGAAAACGGTTTTGATTACAACGTGAACGAAGTCATTGTTGGCGTTGGCGGCAAGCAGACCATTTTCAACTTGTGCCTCGCCGTACTGAACAAGGGCGACGAAGTCATCGTGCCTGCGCCGTATTGGGTTTCATATGCGGATATCGCCATGGTGGCAGAAGCCACGCCCGTGATTATCGATTGCGGTATCGAGCAAGGCTTTAAGCTGCTCCCTGCGCAACTGGAAGCGGCGATTACGCCCAAGACAAAATTAGTCATGTTTAACTCGCCTTCCAACCCCACTGGCGCGGTGTACACGCTGGATGAGCTGAAAGCGCTGGGCACAGTGTTACTCAAGCACCCGCACGTGCTGGTCGCCACGGATGACATGTATGAGCATGTCAACTTGAGCGGCGCCAAATTCCACAACATTCTCAACGCCGCACCGGGCTTGAAAGACCGCTGCATCGTGCTTAACGGTGTTTCCAAAGCCTATTCCATGACCGGCTGGCGCATCGGCTATGCCGCAGGCCCGGCTTACATCATCAAGGCGATGGAAATCCTGCAAAGCCAATCTACATCCAACCCCACTTCCATCTCGCAAGTGGCCGCGCAAGCCGCGCTGGAGGGCGACCAAGGCTGCATCACGCCCATGGTTACAGCATTTAAAGAGCGCCACGAATACGTGGTGAACCGCTTCAACCAGATGCGCGGACTCAAATGCATCAAGGCGGGCGGCGCGTTCTACGCCTTCCCCGATGCGAGGGTAGCGATTGCCAATCTGCATAAAGCCGGAAAAATCAAGGAAGCGACTGATATGGCGCTGGCAGAATACCTGCTGGAAGAGTTCGGCGTCGCCGTCGTGCCCGGCTCCGCGTTTGGCGCGGAAGGCTATTTCAGGATTTCGTTTGCGACTTCAATGAGCAATTTACAGCAAGCTTTAGATAGAATTGAAAAAGCGTTGGCCTAGAAACGGCATGGAATTGGGTTGTAGGGCGGATGAGCGTAGCGTTATCCGCCGGAGGTGATTTTTAGGATGTTTGCCATACGGCGGATTACGTGAACTAATCCGCCCTACGCGAGCTGCAAAGAATCAATTCGAATACATTTCGTGTATTTTACCTATTAGCAAAGTGGAATTAATTTCTGCGCATAATGGGTGGTTATCGAAATCCCCTTCTACGCCAAAACATCTTTTTGAATAATCACTTAATGATGTACATTTTTTCTTTAATGCTTCATATTCTTGTTGAAAATTCTCAGTATTAGCGCTTTCTGCATATCGTTTAAAATCGTAGTCCGTAGCTTTTTCATCAGATAAAAACTCCACCTGATTAGTTTCTGTATGGTACATAAATGGCGTATCACCCACATAGGCTCCGAATTTGTTCTTCGCGTTCACTAATCCACAAAAAATACCTGCATCTACTCCTTGCACTACTTTACTAATTTTCGCAGAATCAGGATCATTCAATACAGCCTTTACCGCTTTTTCTATATTCTGATTGCTAAATTGACCGTACATTAAAATGCCAGCATATACAGCCATGCAAACAACAAGAATTAATATGAATAATTTGCTTAAGCTAAATTTTTTTAATTTGAAGCCGCAATGTGGGCAGGATTTAGCTGTATCACTGATTTCTTTATGGCATTCTTGGCATTGAATTAAACTCATATTTTTGCTTCCCCAGTTTGTTAGCCCGCGTAAGGCTGATCAACGAAGTGTAATCCGCCGTATGGGAATTTTCAAGAAAACCCTTCCTACAATCCAATATCCATGCGGCTTCCAGGCCATCCATTTTAATCCCCAAACAAGCCTTTTAGCACTTTCTCGGCTTTTTCGCCAACTTGGACGCCCGCGGCCGTGCCCGCGCCGGGTAGCACCGCAGTGCCTAGCGCGCCACCGATGAGCGCAGATTTGGTGGGAAACACTGTTGGGCTATCCAGCGTGCCAGAAACATTCATCGGGATCGCGACCATATTCGCGCTGTTTTTCACTTCCACTTTCACTTCGCCGCTCAGTGTTTTGCTGGGCGCTACCGTCACATGCCCTGTCGCACCCATCAAGCCGGATTGCACGTTGAGATTACTGAGTTTGTACTGCTTGCCACGCACTTGCGCATTACCCGTGAAAGTATCAAATTGAGTCTCCCCGCCCGCGCCACTTTTTAGTAGTAAACTCGCCACTTTCAACAAATCCACGCCATGCAGCACACCGTTTTCTATCTTAAATTGACTATCCACCGCCAAATTATCCGCCAGCTTGCCCGCAGTCTTGGCGGACATGCGGCAATCACCATTGGCAGACAGATTGCCGCTTAGCGGTGATTTTTTACCCAAGGCGCTGAATACCTGAGGCAGTGCGATTTGGCTGGCTTTGAACTTGGACTGGAAGCGCCAGTTGCTTTGCCAGTTAAGGCTGCCGTTCATATCCAGCGCACCGCCAAACAGCTTAGCCTTGAGCGAATCGATTTGCAAATTGTTGCCATTCAGCACCATGGCGGATTGCAAATCGTCTATCTTGAGCCATTCGGCAAACGACACACGCCAGTTGTGCGCTTGCAGCGTGATGCGATATTGCTCCTTATTTGGCGCGAGATGCAGCTTGAGCGCGTCGTCGGTGGTATTCAAATCCGCTGCGGATAGGCGATTGTCGGCGTCCATTTCCACCTCGGCATCGAACGCCGGAATCGTGGCGTCTGGCCATTCGATTTTGGCCTCCGATAAATGGATGCTGCGTATCAGCACCGCACTTTCGCTTTCCTCTTCACCTTTTTTGGGTGACGCCAGCGCGATGAGCTTATCCACGCCGGATTTTTTCAGCACAGGATGTTCGATATTGAGGCTGGAAATTTCCACCTTGCCCGCCAGCAAGCTTGGGATAGAGGCCACGACAGACAGGCCTTGCAGACTGATTTCCTGCTGCTCGCCCGCCACTACACCGCCGATATGCGCGCGCGGCGTCGGCAAGATGGCGAAGCGCATACTCTCGATATGCACAGGCATCCCTAATGCCTCACTAGCGACTTCTTGCGCTTTTTCCAGATAGCGCTGGGTTGGAATAAAAAACGGTATGGCAAGCAACGCCACAATAATCAGCACCGCCCACAAAAGAATATGTTTCGAGTTTTTCATCAGTAAAAACCTAAAATTGGGTTGACCAAATCCCACCAAATCAGTATTATCACGCCTTCACAAGTTGTACCGATTCCTCAATAGCTCAGTCGGTAGAGCGCCGGACTGTTAATCCGTAGGTCCCTGGTTCGAGCCCAGGTTGAGGAGCCAAATTCTAAAAGCCTTGCAGCAATGTAAGGCTTTTTTGTTTTATGCTACTACCTTCAGGTGTTTGACGTAATTGTAGATGAAAAATATCGAAACAGACGTATTACTCGTTGGCGGCGGCATCATGAGTGCCACGCTGGGGGCCATACTGAGGCAACTGGACCCCGCATTGCACATTACCATGGTGGAACGACTGAGTGATGTAGCACTGGAAAGTAGCGATGCGCTGAACAATGCGGGCACCGGGCATGCCGGCAATTGCGAGCTGAACTACACTCCGCAGGCCGCCAACGGCAGCATCAGCATCCAACGTGCGCTGGAAATCAATGCGGCATTCGAAACCAGTTTACAGTTCTGGGCTTCGCTGGTCGAATCCGGCGCGCTGCCCACTCCCACCTCATTTATCAATCGTGTGCCGCATTTAAGCCTGGTGTTCGGCGAGAAGAACATCGCGTTCCTTAAAGAACGCCACCGCCTGCTAAGCCAGCATCATTTGTTCGCCGAGATGCAATATAGTGAGGATGCAGCGCAACTCAAGGCATGGATGCCGCTGATTATGGCGAGCCGCAAACCAGACGAACGCATGGCGGCCACTTATATTGCTCACGGCACCGATGTGGATTTTGGCGCATTGACGCGCGCGCTAGTGACGTATCTGAAGCAAAACCCGTATTTCAGCCTGCAGACGAACACGCAGGTGAAAAACCTGAAGAAAATCGGTGATAAATGGCATGTGGCTATCTATGATAAAGCCACCAAGCACCGCCATACTGTGAATGCCAGATTCGTATTTCTTGGCGCAGGCGGCGGCGCCCTGACCTTGCTACAGAAATCCGATATCCCCGAAAGCAAAGGCTATGGCGGCTTTCCGGTGAGTGGCCAATGGCTGATTTGCAATAATCCAGACGTTGTCCGGCAGCATTATGCCAAAGTGTATGGCAAGGCCGCCGTAGGCGCACCGCCGATGTCGGTGCCGCATCTGGATACGCGTATCATTAACGGCCAGCCCGCGCTGCTGTTCGGCCCATTTGCCGGGTTTACCACCAAGTTCCTGAAACAAGGTTCCAGTCTGGATCTGGCTAAATCCTTGAAAACTGACAATATGAAAGCCATGCTAGGTGTCGGCAAGAATAATATCGACCTGACAAAATACCTGATTAACGAAGCGCGCCAGACGCACGAGCAGCGCATGGATACGCTGCGTGAGTTCCTGCCGCAAGCGGTCTCGGCCGAGTGGACGCTTGAGCAGGCCGGGCAGCGCGTACAAATCATCAAGCATTGCGAACAGAACTGGGGCAAGCTGGAATTTGGCACGGAGATTGTTGCGGCAGAAGATGGCAGCCTGGCGGCCTTGCTGGGCGCATCCCCGGGCGCATCTGTCAGTGTGCCAGCCATGCTGCAGGTGATTGAAAAATGCTTTGCCGATCGACTCAAATCAGATTGGGCACCTCAAATCCAGGCGCTAATCCCGAACTATGGCGCATCGCTGGTCGAGGACGCCGCGTTGCTGAAGCACGTGCGAGAACGTTCAATCAAAACCCTGCAAATTTAGATATTTCTCAAGAAACATTCCAGAGCATGGCTGGAAGCCTTATTCCATGCGCCTTTCAGAGGTGAATTCTTCGCCAGAGGCGAACGAGCGAGTAAAACTAATTGTTTAGTTGCCGCTGGCGACGGATTTCATACAGGCAAATACCGCTGGCGACACTGACGTTCAGACTTTCTACACTTCCGAACATCGGAATGGTGACTAAAGCATCGCAAGTTTCGCTTGTGAGTCGCCGAATCCCCTCACCTTCACTGCCCAATACAATCGCAACTGCCCCATCCAGCTTGGTGTTATGCAGCGTGGAGGGCGCATCCATCGTAGTGCCAACCACGAACACGCCGGCGTCTTTCAGCTCGCGCAACGTACGCGCTAGATTTGTCACAGCAATAAACGGCACCGTCTCTGCTGCGCCACAGGCGACTTTACGCACCGTCGCATTCAAACCAACGGCACGGTCTTTCGGCGCGATGACTGCGTGCACCCCCATCGCGTCTGCCACGCGCAGGCAGGCACCAAGATTATGCGGGTCTTCCACACCATCCAGCACCAGAAAGAACGGCGGTTCCTTCAGGTCAGACTCTAGAATGTCGTGAATATCCTTGTAAGGCATGGCGGTATCCACCACGCGTGCAATGACGCCCTGGTGTCGCCCATCCCTGCCCGCCATGCCATCCAGACGGCTACGCTCTACTTGCATGACGCGAATATTGGCCTGTTCCGCCATATGCAGCAGGTCTTTCATGCGCGGGTCGATACGATCCTTGTCGATGAGGATTTCCTGAATGCTGCCACCGTGCTGGCGCATGCGGCTCAAAACGGCGTGGAAGCCAAACAGGATACGCGTCTCCGCCATACTTATTCCTTCTTCTTGAGTTTGCTTACTAGTGTGAAGTCTATTTTACTGGTTTCCAGATCTGCGCGCGCCACCTTCACTGTCAAGCGATCGCCCAGACGAAAGCGCACACCGGTGCGCTCTCCCAGCATTTCGTGGCGGGCTTTGTCGTATTGGAAATAGTCATTGCCCAGCTCAGCGACATGAATCAGGCCTTCCGCGTAAACATTGTCCAGCAGCACAAACAGGCCAAAACTGGTGACGCCGGAAATCGTACCATCAAAGGTTTCCCCCACTTTATCCTGCATGTAGAAACACTTGAGCCAGTTGGTCACATCGCGTGTGGCATCGTCCGCCCGACGTTCTGTCATACTACAGTGCACGCCAAGCTGCTGCCAGTTCTCTGCCTGGTATTTCTCGCCTTTGAGCACCGCCTTGATCGCACGATGCACCAGCAAGTCCGGGTAGCGGCGTATCGGCGAAGTGAAATGTGTGTAAGCCTCGTACGCCAGCCCGAAATGGCCAGCGTTATCCGGGCTGTAAACCGCTTGCTGCATGGAGCGTAGCAATACGGTTTGCAGCAATTGTTCATCCGGACGTCCCTTGATGCGCTGCATGACCTTGCCATAATCCTTGGCATGCGGCTTTTCTCCCCCACCGATGCCGAAACCGACCTCACCCAGGAAAGTGCGCAGCGCCTCCAGTTTCTCTAGTGTAGGGCCTTCATGGATGCGATACAAGGCTGCATGCTCTTTTTCCAGCAAGAAATCCGCCGCGCATACATTAGCCGCCAGCATGCATTCCTCTATCAGGCGGTGCGCGTCGTTGCGCGTGCTCAGTTCGATGCGGTCTATTTTGCCCTGATCGTTGAAAATCATGATGGTTTCGGATGTTTCGAACTCAATGGCACCGCGCTTCTCCCGTTGTTTCAGCATCAGCTTGAATAGCGTGTACAAATGCTCGACATGCGGCATCAGCCAAGCGTATTCCCGTGCGGTTTCGCCTTGCGGGTTTTCGATCATATCCGCGACCTTGGTGTAGGTCATACGGGCCTTGGAACGCATCACCGAAGGATAAAACTTGTATTGCTTGATGACACCAAGGGTGTCTATTTGCATGTCGCACACCATGCACAGGCGCTCCACATCCGGGTTGAGCGAACACAGGCCGTTGGAAAGCGCCTCTGGCAACATGGGAATGACACGCCGCGGGAAATAGACCGAATTGCCGCGCTCATAAGCTTCCTTATCCAGCGCATCGCCCGGCCTGACATAAAAGCTGACATCCGCGATCGCCACCACTAGCCGCCAACCTTTGCCTTGCGGTTCGGCAAACACGGCATCGTCGAAATCGCGCGCGGTTTCACCGTCGATGGTCACCAAAGGCAGTTCGCGCAAATCCACGCGGCCTTTGTAATCTGCCGGTTGTACGGTTTTGGGGTAATTTTCTGCCAACGCGATGGTTTCCGGCTTGAAGGTGTGCGGCAACTTGTGCTTGCGCAAGGCAATCTCGATCTCCATGCCGCTATCGGCATAGTTGCCCAGAATCTGCACAATACGTCCCATTGGGTAGGCATGGCTGGACGGCTGTTCAGTCAGTTCCACCTCCACCACCTGACCGACTTTCGCGCCCATATCCAGATGGTAAGGAATCAGGATGTCCTGGCTGATGCGTTTATCCTCGGCTGCGACAATAGTGACGCCCTGCCCGCGTATCACGCGCCCGACAATGGTTTTGTTGGCGCGCTCCAGCACCTCAACGACCTTGCCTTCAGGCCGGCCTTTGCGGTCGACTTCGGTAATACGCACCATGGCACGATCGCCGTGCATCACCTGCTGCATCTCGCGCGCCGACAGGAAAATGTCGTCACTGCATTTCTGCCTATCATCCGGAATCAGGAAACCAAAACCATCCGGGTGACCCTGAATCGTGCCAGCAACCAAATGAATCTTCTCCGTCAGGCATAGGGCGCCTTTGCGGTTCTGTATGATTTGCCCGTCACGCTCCATCGCACCCAGGCGCTTGCCAAAAGCCTCGCGCTCAGTGCTACGGATATCCAGTAACTCCATCAGTTGATTTACCGTAAGTGGCACGCCCTGTTCGGACAGGATTTGCAAGACAAGCTCACGGCTAGGGAGCGGCTTATCGTACTTGGCCGCTTCGCGGGTGGCATAAGGGTCGGACTGCCGCAAATTTTGGCGGCCCGCATGACTTTTTTTGCCCGAATGTGTTTTTTTGATTGACAAGTTTTTTGCTTTCTATAAAATGCGCCGCTTAACCTGATGCCCAGATGGCGGAATTGGTAGACGCGCTAGTTTCAGGTACTAGTATCGAAAGATGTGGAGGTTCGAGTCCTCTTCTGGGCACCAAGTCAGGCGTATCCGTTCGGATTCTGCATCTGCCAACGCCAAGTATCACGGCAAATATCTTCCAGTCCACGTTTTGTTTCCCAATTCAGTAGCTTTTTCGCCAACTGTGCGTCTGCAAAATAGATAGCGATATCCCCTGCCCTGCGTGGCGCGATACGGTATGAGACAGGTGTTTGATTAACACGCTCAAAAGTTTTGACCAGTTCCAGTACGCTATAGCCGCGCCCTGCACCCAAGTTGACTGTCAGCAAACCCGGATGTCGTACAAACGCTTGCAGGGCAGCCACATGCCCTAAGGCCAAATCCATCACATGGATATAATCGCGCACGCCCGTGCCATCTGGCGTCGGATAGTCATCGCCAAACACGCTGAGTTCTTTCAGCTTGCCAATAGCCACTTGCGAAACGTATGGCATTAGGTTGTTCGGGATGCCATTCGGATCTTCACCAATCAATCCGCTCTCGTGCGCACCAACCGGGTTGAAATAGCGCAACAAGGCGATGTTCCAGCCATTATCGGATGTATGCAAATCTTCCAGAATCTGTTCCACCATGCGCTTGGTGCGCCCATATGGGTTGTATGGCGTTAATGGCGAGCCTTCTGGAATCGGCTTGTCATCCGAAAAGCCATAAACCGTGGCGGACGAACTGAATACCAGCGTTTTGATACCGAATTCAGCCATTGCTTCCGCCAGGCACAAACTGCCCATGACGTTGTTGTCGTAATATTTAACTGGATTTGCTACGGATTCACCAACGGCCTTCAAGCCGGCAAAATGAATGACGGCGCTGATTTTGTACTGGCTAAACAAACTTTGCAGGCACTGTCTATCGCGCACATCCCCTTGCACAAACGTAATCTTCTTGTTTGTGATGGCTTTGATCCGATCTACTACCGCGGCCTTGCTGTTGCATAGGTTGTCCAATACGATGACCTCGTAACCCGCATTCAGCAAGGCTACGCATGTGTGGGAGCCGATATACCCTGTGCCGCCGGTGACAAGAACTGCTTGCATGCTAGTTTGGGACAAACCTTGAGAAATGTGGATAACTCAACCGAATCAGTTCGGTCAATGTCACGTCCGCTTCTGTTTCGGAACGGTAGATCGGGGTAGTGAATCTGACAATGGCTCCATCCGTCCGGTTTAGCTTGATTGCGTCATACAACAAAGCAAATTTCATCGGGAATTCGTTAGACAAATCTCGACCACGCTGATGGAACCAATAATACATCAATTGTTTGCTTTCACCCTTGCTAATTAACATGCGTGTGATCTGAAAAGTATGCTGATCATCCACGGTGACTGTTTGAAGCCGCGTGTCGGTAATTTCCCAGCCGCCCCCAGGCACGCACGCCTTAGGCGAATGTGGAACAAACCCTGCGCGCTGGGAATCTGTATAGCCCAAATATACGTCAACATTCGTGTTAGCTTTATGGTAATTGACCAATAAATAATCCTTTAATTTTAGCTTATCATTTTCATTATTCTGAAAGCTGTATGGACGGCCTTGCCAACCACCCAGTTGCATTGGGAATGCGGCAAACAGTTCCCGCTGGGGGATGATTTCTTCGCGACGCTGAATCGTTAATGTAGAGACAGCCGCCAGTATTACTATGCAAAGCGCAAAAATCACCGGCGCACGCTTGATGCCTGATAGAGATGCCGTATCTTCATAC
>OEOE01000096.1_pt1 | contig 13773 bp, 14 predicted proteins | sample 1539681 | NCBI WGS metagenome assembly OEOE01 (sample SAMEA3611561, study PRJEB22512) | activated sludge metagenome | biome: Urban; feature: Wastewater Treatment Plant; material: Activated Sludge | place: Slovenia | collected 2012-09-24
GTGCGGAAAAAACCGCAACATTAATCGCCGAAAATAATTGCGCGCTGTTTAGGGATGCTGGAAATGCGCCAATTGGTGATTGCCCATTGCCATATTTCATCCGGCGTGACACTTTTTATTTCTGCGGGTGGATGTTGACCTAAAAAGCTTAAAGCATCAAATAATGCATGCCCTGGAGGGCGCATATCTATTGGCCTGGCAAGGGTCTGTTTGCTGAGTTTTTCGCCTGCTGCATTGCTGGCAACTGGCACATGCGCGTAGTGTGGCGTGGCGTATCCCAAAAGCCGCTGCAAATAAATCTGGCGTGGCGTGGAATCAAGTAAATCGGCGCCGCGCACAACGTGGGTAACGCCTTGTGCGGCATCATCCACTACCACAGCAAGCTGGTAGGCGAATAAACCATCGGCGCGTTTCAAAATAAAATCGCCGACATCGCGCGCCAGATTTTGTATGATTTCGCCTTGAATTTCATCCAGAAAGACGATATTTTCATCTAAAGTGAGTGCTCTGTAGGCCTCATGGATATTGGTCTTCAGGGCATGGTTCAAGCATGTTTTCGGGTATATCGCGCCTTCAATGCCGCTTGCGATGGCTGAATCTGCAATCTCTTTACGGCTGCAGGTGCATGGGTAAGCCAGTCCCTTGTTTTTTAGTATTTGCAGCGCACTTTCGTAAAACTCTGTGCGCTGGCTTTGATACCAAGCCTCTCTATCCCATTCAAAGCCAAATGCCTCCAAAGTGCGCAATATGCCGTCGGCAGCGCCTTGCACTTCGCGTGGTTTGTCCAGGTCTTCCATGCGCAGCAGCCATTTCCCATCTTTGGCTTTTGCATCGCAATAACTTGCGACTGCTGCTACCAGTGAACCAAAATGCAGTGGACCGGTGGGCGAGGGTGCGAATCTTCCGACATAGGGCATGGTTATTGAAGCGGCTGGATATAAGGCGGAATATGCCAAGTCTGTAGCTGTTTGCCGAGCAGTTGCAGATTGCATTGCATGCGTTCTGCGCCGCTGGCGCTGACTTCGAACTCGTAAAAACGCAACAGTTGTGCATGGCCGCGGCTATCGCGTCCCAGCCGGATCATATTGCAGGCTACCGTTTCATCCAGCAGTTGCAGATTGCAGCGGTTTGCCAGCTCACGGCCAAAGTGGATGGCGATTTCGCGCTTGGAGATGCTGTCCAGCCAGAACCAGGTGGCGAGCAGGAGCAGTGCTAGCAGGGTGACTTCAAACATGATGATTTACTTTTTTATTTGTGATGTGCACAATATGCATGTACTGATACTATATGAGAGTTTTATTATATTTTTCAATAGATTGTGCCGTAGAATTAAAAATATTAGTTAAGTGGAAATTTCATGACGATTCAGCCACGTGAGCAACAAGCGCTAGAAGTGTACATCAAGCTGCTGACCACTAAAGGGTTTGGCCCGGATACCTTTGTGCCGCGGATTAATTTCCTGAATAGATTAATGCCGCTATTAGCCAGCAAAGAGCTTAATGGCCGCGCATATCGTGATGTCATCGAAGCGCTGATGGATACCGTCGGTGAGGACGACTGGCCGGAAAGCCTGGTCATCGCACGTGAGTATTATCCTTTCTGGATCAATGACATAAAGGCTGTTGCGCTGCTAAGTAAAAATGCAACTAAGGATACTTTGCCCATCGACTGGCTGCCGGTGCATGTCAGTTTAAGCGAGTTGTGGCATAGCGTGGATGAGGAGAAATTTGGTACGACCGACAGCTGGGCACTAAAAGGCTATGCCAAGGCGCTGCGCAACGAGAATGCGGAACAGGCACTGATTGACACGCGCCTGAAGCTTGCCAAAATTCTGCTGGTACGGCTAAGGGATGCGCCCGATAAGGACAACAAGGTCTACCGAACAGCAGTTGATGCGACGCTGCCGTTATTTGAAGTGAAGAAAAACCGCCGTCTGTTTCTGGTGGTGGTGCGCGAATTTTTCCATTTCTGGGCAGGCAACCCGGAGGCAGAGAAATTTGTCCTGAACAGCCATACTGTAAGCATGCTGTAAAAATAGCTATATTCGCTTTATTATGGTGCAATGCACTTTTGAATGCACATAAAAGGTGCGTCATATTATTTTCTATTTATAAAAATCCTTTAAAATCAATCCCCCAGGCAATGGCTTGAATTTTGCTTATTTCTGACGTCAGTTTTTAAGCCAACCATAATAAAAAATTAAATTTAATCTTGATTTTGGGGAGTGATTTTAATGGAAGCATTAGTTTCTGCGAATGACGTGTTATTTGTGCTGCTTGGCGCCATCATGGTGCTGGCCATGCATGCGGGTTTCGCATTTTTAGAAGTAGGCACCGTCCGCAGTAAAAACCAGGTCAACGCCTTGGTAAAAATCATGGTCGATTTTTCAGTGTCGACTGTGGCATATTTTTTTATTGGCTATAGCATTGCCTATGGCGTTAATTTTTTCAGCGGTGCGGAGGTGTTGGCTGCGAAAAATGGCTATGACCTGGTTAAGTTCTTCTTCCTGCTTACCTTTGCCGCAGCTATCCCGGCCATTGTTTCCGGCGGCATCGCCGAGCGCGCAAAGTTTAATCCGCAAATGGCTGCGACATTTTTACTGGTCGGGTTTATCTATCCATTTTTTGAGGGTATCGCGTGGAATAATCAGCATGGCTTTCAAGACTGGCTCAATGCGGCTTTTGGCGCCAAATTCCATGATTTTGCCGGCTCCGTTGTGGTGCATGCCATGGGCGGCTGGATAGCGCTAACCGCCGTGCTTTTACTGGGCGCCCGTAGTGGTCGGTATGGTGTAGATGGACGGATTCATGCGCATCCGCCGTCCAATATTCCATTCCTGGCGTTAGGCGCATGGATACTCACTGTAGGCTGGTTTGGCTTTAATGTTATGTCCGCGCAAAGCATCCAGGGAATTTCCGGCCTGGTGGCTGTTAACTCGCTCATGGCTTTGGTTGGCGGTACCTTAGCGGCTTTAGTCATGGGTAAAAATGACCCGGGTTTCGTGCACAATGGTCCGCTGGCAGGCCTGGTAGCCGTGTGTGCCGGTTCGGATGTTATGCACCCGCTTGGTGCGCTAACCACAGGTGTAGTGGCGGGCGGCTTGTTTGTATGGGCTTTTACCATGACTCAGAACCGTTTGAAAATCGATGACGTGCTGGGCGTGTGGCCATTGCATGGCCTGTGCGGCGCATGGGGCGGCATTGCTGCTGGTATTTTTGGGCTTAAGTCTTTGGGCGGCCTTGGTGGCGTGAGTTTTATGTCGCAACTCTTGGGCACAGGTTTGGGTGTGATTGTTGCGCTTGTTGGCGGCACGATTGTTTATGGTGTGCTTAAACAATTGGTTGGCATTCGCTTGGATGCCGAGGATGAATTTAACGGCGCAGATTTGTCTATACATAAAATTAACGCAACCGCAGAGCATTAAGCACAGATGTCTGCTTTAGACTAAACATTAAACGCCATGCTAAACTTACGCATGGCGTTTTTTCATGTAATCATTCCAGCTGCAGGCATTGGCAACCGTATGGCTAACGCCCTGCCCAAGCAGTATCTGCCATTGGCCGGCAAGCCAATCATTTCACATTCCATACAGGTATTTTTTAACCATCCGCGCGTTACCAATATCCATGTGGCCTTGAATCCTGACGATGGATTCTGGCGCAGCCTGACGCTGGAGCCTGCCAGTAAGCTTAAGCTGCATTACACCGGCGGTGACAGCAGAAGCGGGACCGTGCTGAATACCTTGCAGGCCATCGCGCCACAGGTGAACGACGATGACTGGATTCTGGTGCACGATGCTGCGCGGCCCGGTTTAACGAACCGGCTGCTGGATAACTTGCTGAACTCGCTCGAAAATGATGGGGTGGGCGGTTTGCTGGCGCTGCCTCTGGCCGATACGCTCAAGCAGGGCAATCAGGAAAATCGCGTGAATAAAACGATTCCGAGAGCCGGTTTATGGCAAGCGCAGACGCCGCAGATGTTTCGCTATGCCACGTTAAAAAAAGCGTTAGAGACTTATAGAGGTTCGCCGACGGATGAAGCTGAAGCGATTGAAGCGCTTGGCCTGCAGCCAAAACTGGTGCAGGGTGACCTACGCAATCTGAAAATCACTTATCCGCAAGATTTAGCGCTGCTGGAAGTCTTATTTGAGCATGAAAAAAACAAAGGATCGGCATCATGCGCATAGGACATGGCTTTGATGTGCATGCTTTGGTGGTCGGCCGAAAGTGTATCATCGGTGGTGTCGAAATCGCGCATGAAAAAGGGCTGGACGGCCACTCGGACGCGGATGTCTTATTGCATGCCATTTGCGATGCCTTGCTGGGTGCTGCTGCGCTGGGCGATATCGGCAAGCATTTCCCCCCCAGCGACAATCGCTACAAAGGCATTGATTCGCGCCAGCTACTGCGCCATGTGGTGGCATTGCTTGAGGCTAAAAATTACGTCGTGAATAATATCGATGCCACGGTGATTTGCGAAGCGCCCAGGCTGTCACCGCACACCGCACAAATGTGCGCCAATATCGCGGCCGATTGCAATGTGGAGGCTTCACAGGTCAATGTAAAAGGCACCACCACGGAGAAGCTTGGTTTCACTGGCCGCGGCGAAGGCATTGCGGCCGAGGCCGTGTGTACCATTGTACAAAAATAGCTATGTTTAAATGGTTTGAACACGGATTCAATTACTTTGAAAATCTGGCCAAGCCTTTTCCGGAAAGCCTAATCACCACACCGCCAAAAAGTTTCTGGCAGTTTGCATGGGGCTGCACACAGGGGCTACGCCCGTATCTGCTAGGCATGACGCTGCTGACGGCCATCATCGGCGCGTTCGAGGCCTTGTTGTTCGGCATGATGGGCAAGGTGGTCGATTGGCTGGCGAACATTCCACCTTCCGAGCTTTGGGTTCGTGAAGGTACGCACTTGACCTGGCTGGCCGTTATTCTTATCGCAAGCACCGTGTTTATCGGCTTGCAGACCATGTTCAAACATCAAACGCTGGCTGGCAATTTTCCCATGCGCATGCGCTGGAACTTCCACCGTTTAATGCTTAACCAAAGCATGAGTTTTTACCAGGACGAGTTTGCCGGACGTGTTGCCGCAAAAGTCATGCAGACCGCGCTGGCGGTGCGCGATGTGTGGTTTATCGTGGCGGATATTCTGGTATTCGTGACGATTTATTTTGCGACCATGGTAACCGTTGTCGGCAGCTTTAACCTGTTGATTGTCTGGCCATTTCTGGCTTGGCTGGTTTTGTACGCAAGTGCCTTGCTGTATTTTGTGCCCAGATTGAGCAAAGTCTCGCAGCACCAGGCCGATGCGCGCGCGCTCATGACGGGGCGCATCACCGATGCCTACACCAATATCAGCACGGTCAAACTGTTTTCGCACGCGGGGCGCGAGGCGGGCTATGCGCAATCTGCCATGCACGAGTTTTTGGGCACAGTGCACAAACAAATGCGCCTGGTGAGCGCGGTGGAAACCATCAATCATTTTCTTAATATGGGCCTGCTGATCAGCGGCGGCGGATTGGCGCTGTGGTTATGGAGCAAGGGGCAAGTGGGCGTGGGTGGCGTGGCTGCGGTTACCGCCATGTCGTTGCGGCTCAACGGTATTTCACACTGGGTGATGTGGGAGATGACAACACTCTACGAGCAGGTAGGCACAGTGCAGGACGGCATTAACACACTCACCACGCACAATAAAATAATCGATGCGCCAGACGCAAAACCGCTGCAAGTAAGCCAGGGTGAAATCAAGTTTGAATCTGTGAACTTTAGCTATGGCAGCCAGAAAGAACTGCTGAAAGAACTTAATTTACACATCAAGCCGGGTGAAAAAGTCGGGCTGGTCGGGCGTTCCGGCGCGGGTAAGTCCACCATTGTGAATCTGCTGCTGCGCTTTTACGAAGTGGAATCCGGTGCCATTTTGATTGATGGTCGAAACGTCAAGAGCGTGACGCAAAATAGCCTGCGCGCGAGCATTGGCATGGTCACGCAGGATACGTCATTGCTGCACCGTAGCGTGCGCGATAACATACTTTATGGCCGCCCGAGTGCGACCGAGGCGGAAATGATTGCCGCTGCCAAACGTGCCGAGGCGCATGAATTTATACTGAACCTGCAGGATGCCAAAGGCCGTGTTGGCTATGATGCGCATGTGGGCGAGCGCGGCGTCAAGCTCTCGGGCGGGCAGCGCCAGCGCATTGCCATTGCGCGCGTGATGCTGAAAGATGCGCCGATATTGCTGCTGGATGAAGCCACCAGTGCGCTGGATTCTGAGGTGGAAGCGGTGATTCAAGAGAGCCTGTACAAACTCATGGAAGGCAAAACCGTGATTGCCATCGCGCACAGATTATCGACTATTGCCGCTATGGATAGGCTGATTGTGCTGGATGAGGGTAAGATTATCGAAGAAGGGCCGCACAAAAAGCTGCTTGCCAAGAAGGGCTTGTATGCTAGCCTGTGGGCAAGGCAGAGCGGTGGGTTCTTGGCCGAGGACTAAACGCCCTTTATTCGTCATTCCCGCGAAGGCGGGAATCCAGTTTGAATTTAAATCAAAATCGTCGGGGGTTGCCCGATAGCAAGATACTTTTTCTTGCTTCGCCAAGTAAAAGTATCCAAAAAGAAGGCGACCCCGTGCCGCTTGATTCCTTCGGTCTTAGCGCAACGCTGGTACGGCTGCGGAACTCGCGCTTTCAGCGCTCAGACAGTCCTCGCCGTTTCACCCAGCTTATGCTCTAGCCTCAGGCGCGGCAAGGGGATTAAAACCATGCGAACGCGAGTTCCACTGGCCGCTCGACCGCAGGCCGGATGACCATGAAAGTTTGAGTGAGTTGGGGCTTTAACGTTTGAATTGGTTATCACTTAGCCATTAAGGGACAATTAGTTCCGCAACATCCTCTAAGCTGCCAAGCTCAATGTCTATGTATGACAGGTTGGCCATCGGCGTTATGGGTATCCACACGAAACGATACTCGTTCTGATATTTATATCGGAAGTGCTTTGACATAGGTACGTCAATATTCGCAGTTGAAGGGAGAAGTGGGTCGATGTAGATGGCTTTATCTTGACGATGGCTTGTGTTCGGAAACTTGTCTGTGTTCTGTAGTGTTAGGAGGCGCTGAAAATGCTCTTTATCTTTGATGATGACACATGAATCTGCCTGAAAATCCACGAACAGCCGAGGCTCAACTGCACTACTTACGCAATATAGCCAGTAGTCCGTGCCTGCGTTGTAAGTGACATCCATGCGTTGTTCAATTGGCTCATCCGGTACGTCTTGTGGATTGAGAACTACCTTGATGATGTCGTCACGAGACAATGCCAAGGAAAGAGGTAAAGAAAGTTCATCATCTCTTATTGCACCGTTGTGACTTGGGGTGGCGTAGTAGCTTGCAGGTTGAATACGCAAAGCCCCTCTCTCCAGAAGAGACCTCATATATTCGACCTTCCCGAACTTAATGAATACCTCGTCAGATCGCAATCCTCTCGATGCAAGGACACTGGCGGCTTTAGTGCCGAGTTCTCCAACAAGGTCAGGAAAGGGCTCGGAATGCAAAATGTCCCGCGTAAAGCCGTTTGGGTATGGTCCGTGACGAAGTGCCATTTCCTCCAGCACATGGGTCCAGACTTCCATATCCCTCATTTCCTCTGGCCTCAACGGGGGAAGCCCTATCTTCGCCTCCGGCGTTAAACGAAGCATATTTAGCAATATGTCACGGATGCGCTGATTCAACTCTTTTTGGTTAAGGTGCCGACAGTATCTGTTCTCACGATACATTTTTCGCCATGCTTCGTGACGTGGAATGCTAGTATTCATGAATATTAAGAGAGTATCTGGTTAAGCCTTCAGCAACACAATCACCGCATCTGCCACCATCTTCCGGTTTGGCTTGGGTGTAGGCGATGACTTCATCGCACTTCATCAGCAAGTTCCTTTAAAAACTGTGCAACATCCCACTCGCAGCCAGCGCAACCTGAAAGTGCACCTGTTCTTCTTGAAATTGCATCTATATCCAGGCCTTCTTTAAACAAGCTTTGAATTTCGCCGCGCGTGGTGCCGCTGCATGAGCACATGACTTCATCGTCTAAATTGGTATTTTTTGTATTCATCAATCTAACTCTTCTTAAGCCTTCAGCAACACAATCACAGCACCGCTGCCACCGTCTTCCGGCTTGGCTTGGGCGTAGGCGATGACTTCGTCGCGTTGCATCAGCCAGCTGCGCAGTTTGTGTTTAAGCACGGGTTCGCGGTTGCGTGAGCCTAAGCCTTTGCCATGCACAATGCGCACACAGCGGATGTTGCGTTTTTTGCACCCATTTAAGAAATCCGCCACATACAGGCGCGCTTCATCGGTCACCAGGCCGTGTAAATCGATTTGCGCCTGCACCACCCAGAAGCCGCGGCGCAGTTTGCCTAGAATGTTGGGCGATTGCCCTTCGCGCAGGTAAAGCAGTTCTTCGCCGCTTTCCAGCTCGTGCGCGGGAATGTAGTCATCACTAAGTGAATCGCGCAGGGCTTGTTTTTCGTCGCGCATAAAGTGTTTGGCGACGGGTTTGGGGCGCGCTTTTGGGGTGTGAATAGGCTCAGCATTCAGCGGCCGCGCGTCTTTCACCGCCTCGTGGAAGAGGTGTAAATCCTCCGGTTTTTTCTCGTCCGCGCCCATGATGTGAGATGTTAACCCCGCTTGCCAGAACAAAAAAGCATCGGCCTGCAGGCCAATATCCATGCGGCTTGCAGGCCAACTATTTTTTTGATTATCTAGCTTTGGTTATTTCAGGCTGGTTAAATAACGTTCTGCATCCAGCGCCGCCATACAGCCTGTTCCCGCGCTAGTCACCGCCTGGCGGTAAATATGGTCTTGCACATCGCCTGCAGCGAATACGCCGGGCACGCTGGTGGCGGTGGCATTGCCGCCACGGCCCATTTTGGTGACAATGTAGCCGCCTTCCATCTCAAGCTGGCCCTCAAAAATATCTGTATTCGGTTTGTGGCCAATGGCAATAAATACACCCTTGAGCGGGATATCTTTAGTTGCGCCGGTTTGCGTGTTTTTAATGCGCATGCCGGTGACGCCGCTGTCGTCGCCCAGCACCTCATCGAGTGTATGAAAAAGCTCTAAAGCGACTTTGCCTTCGGCCACGCGCGCCATGAGCTTATCCACCAGAATGGCTTCGGCTTTGAATTTATCACGGCGGTGCACCAAGGTCACTTTGCTGGCGATATTGGCTAAGTAAAGCGCTTCTTCCACGGCTGTATTGCCGCCGCCGATGACCGCAACATCCTGATTTTTATAAAAGAATCCATCGCATGTGGCACAGGCAGAAACGCCTTTGCCGCTGAATGCTTCTTCGCTTGGCAAGCCTAAATACTGTGCTGAGGCGCCGGTGGCGATAATCAGCGCATCGCAGGTGTATTCGCCGCTATCACCCACCAGGCGAATGGGCTTCTCTTTGAGATGTGCGGTATGAATGTGGTCAAAAATCATCTCGGTATTAAAACGCTCGGCATGTTTCTGAAAGCGCTCCATCAGTTCTGGCCCCTGTACGCCATCGGCATCGGCTGGCCAATTATCCACTTCTGTCGTCGTCATCAGTTGGCCGCCTTGTGCAATGCCGGTAATGAGTACGGGTTTCAGGTTGGCGCGAGCCGCATAAACAGCAGCGGAATAACCCGCTGGACCAGAGCCTAGAATGAGGAGGTGGGCGTGTTTGGTAGACATGTGTTAATGCTTTCTTTGGAAATGTTGAATGAATGAATTAGAGATGGCGTTGTTGTAAGTTGTTTTCAAGCTGCAAAACGGGCAGGCATTTTATAATGATTCAATTTACCAATATTTTATTACTGGTATTTTAGATTTTAGGCATACTTTACGCAATTTGATTTTGCTATAATCAACAATTAATTTTAATTGTACTTGGCTATTTCTTAAGGTTTGTAACATATTGTTTTTTAATAAAAAATCATCCGCAGTCAACGGTCGCGTGCAAGCGCCCCTCAGCCCAACCCAGCAGCATGGCGTTAAACTGGTTCGTGAAGCCTGGTGGCTGGGTTTAGTATTGGTTGGCTTGTATCTCGCGGTCATTCTCATGAGTTACAGCCGGCAAGACCCTTCCTGGTCGCATATGGCAAGCGAAAACGCCACCATCGATAACGCCGGTGGCGCAGTAGGCGCGTGGATTTCCGATATGCTGCTTTACCTGTTCGGCTTCTCTGCCTGGTGGTGGGTGGTGCTGGCGTTCTACAGCATGTGGCTGGTGTATCTGCGTCTGGAGCTCACCATCTCTGAGCGCCCGTTCTTAGTGTTTAACCTGGTCGGCTTCGGCCTGCTGCTCATCTCTTCCTGCGCATTGGAAGCCGGGCATTTGGTCGCGCTGCCTGCCTCGCTGCCGCTTGGCGCGGGCGGCATGCTGGGTAACGCGGTAGATAGCTTGCTGCGCGACATGTTTGGTTTTGCAGGTTCTACCATGATACTTTTGCTGTTATTCGCAATCGGATTTAGCTTGTTTACCGGCTGGTCGTGGATCATGATGACCGAAAAACTAGGTGCGGGTTTAATTGCCAGCTACCAATGGGTCTATAATAAATATTATGATTGGCAGGACAGAAAAGCTGGCAAGGCGGTCGAGCTTAAACGCGAAGAATTTGTGGAGAACGAGCGCAAACGCGCTGAAGACCGCGCCCCGCTTGAGATTAAGCCGGCGCAAATCGAAATCGCCAAAAGCGAGCGTGTATTAAAAGAAAAACAAACCACACTGTTTGCCTCAGACCCGGATTCCACGCTGCCGCCGCTGCATTTGCTGGATGAAGCGCACAATACAGTTGATCTGCCCTCCGCCGATACGCTCGATTTCACTTCGCGCTTGATCGAGCGAAAACTCATGGATTTCGGCATTGAGGTGAAAGTCATCTCTGCCCAGCCCGGCCCGGTAATCACGCGCTTTGAGTTTGAGCCGGCGGCAGGTGTAAAAGGCAGCCAGATTACCAATCTGGCACGCGATCTGGCACGCGCATTGTCTGTTGTCAGTGTCCGCGTGGTGGAGACGATTCCCGGCAAAAGCTGCATGGGCCTGGAAATTCCGAACCCCAAACGCCAAATCGTATTTTTGTCAGAAATCATGAGCAGCCAGGTGTATGCAGAGATGCACTCACCGATTGCGATTGCCATGGGTAAAGATATCGCTGGTAAACCGGTGGTGGCGGATTTGGCCAAGATGCCGCATGTGCTGGTGGCGGGTACGACGGGCTCGGGTAAATCGGTGGCGATTAATGCGCTGATTTTGAGCTTCTTGTATAAATCAGAAGCCTCAAAAGTGCGCATGATTCTGATCGACCCGAAAATGCTGGAACTCTCGGTGTATGAGGGCATTCCGCATCTGTTGGCGCCGGTGGTGACGGATATGCGCCAAGCGGCGAATGCGCTGAACTGGTGTGTAGCCGAGATGGAGCGTCGTTACAAGCTGATGTCCAGTTTAGGTGTGCGCAACCTGGCGGGTTACAACCAGAAAATCAAGGATGCCGAAAAAGCAGGCGAGAAAATTCCACATCCTTTCAGCCTGACGCCCGATGACCCTGAGCCGCTGGAAGAAATGCCGCTGATCGTGGTGGTGATTGATGAGCTGGCCGATTTAATGATGGTGGTCGGCAAAAAAGTAGAAGAGCTGATTGCCCGTCTGGCACAGAAAGCACGCGCCTCAGGCATTCATCTGGTACTGGCGACGCAGCGTCCATCTGTAGATGTAATTACGGGTTTGATCAAGGCGAATATCCCCACGCGCGTGGCATTTCAGGTTTCCAGCAAAATTGATTCACGCACCATATTAGACCAAATGGGCGCTGAGGCGTTACTAGGGCAGGGCGACATGCTGTATATGCCGCCGGGCAGTGGTTACCCGCAGCGCATTCATGGCGCGTTTGTGAGTGACCATGAGGTGCACGAAGTGGTGAATTACTTAAAAGCGATGGGTGAGCCGAACTATATTGAAGGTATCTTGACCAATGAAACTGAAGGTGGTGGTGAGCTCGGTGATTTTGGCGATGACGGTGCAGAGAAAGATCCGCTTTATGATGAAGCGGTGGCCATCGTGCTAAAAAGCCGTCGCGCATCGATTTCATCGGTACAACGCCAGCTTCGCATAGGGTACAACCGCGCTGCGCGTTTGATAGAAGATATGGAGCGCGCGGGGCTGGTTTCTGCCATGCAGAGCAATGGTAATCGAGAGGTCTTGGCCGGTAGCGGTAACACAAACAATGAATAAATTATTATTTGGTTTTTTGGTTATATTCGCCAATCTGGCCATGGCGGATGGCGTATCCAGCCTGCGCGACTTTTTCAACAATACCAACACCATGCGGGCGCAATTTATCCAGGTGGTGAATGATAAGCAGGGGCGCAAGGAGCAGGAAGTAGAGGGCACCATGCAACTGCAGCGCCCCAACAAATTTCGCTGGGATTACAAAAAACCCTACGAGCAGCAGATCGTGAGCGATGGAAAACAGGTATTTTTATTCGATACCGAGTTGCAGCAGGTCACAATTCGCGAGCTAAGCAAAACATTGGGCTCAAGCCCCGCTGCCATGCTGGCAGGTGGTGAAGATGTGGAAAAAAGCTTTACGCTAAAAAATGCCACCCGCAAGGATGGTTTGACATGGGTACTGGCTTTACCTAAAGATAAAGATAGCGGGTTCGACCGCGTGCTGCTCGGGTTTAAGGCCGACAAGCTGCGCAAAATGGAGCTGTACGACAGTTTCAACCACATTACTCACATTACATTTAACGAAGTAGAGCGAAACCCTGTACTGCAAGATTCGACATTCTTGTTCACGCCGCCTAAGGGTGTTGATGTGGTGGGTGAGTAGCATTGATAAGTAAAAATAAGTGAACAGCTTATTTCAACCCGCAACACCACAAGCGCCACTCGCTGAGCAGCTGCGCCCTAAAACATTAGATGAAGTCGTTGGACAATCGCACTTGTTGGGCGAGAATAAGCCGCTCAGGCTTGCATTTGAATCAGGAAAATTGCCTTCCATGATCCTGTGGGGACCGCCAGGTGTGGGCAAAACCACACTGGCAAGGCTGATTGCGAACACGGCCGATGCTGATTTTATCCCGATTTCTGCAGTGTTATCTGGCATCAAGGATATCCGCGATGCGGTAGAGCGCGCCGAACTTGCCTTGCAGCAGCATGGCCGCAAGACCATTTTATTTGTGGATGAGGTGCATCGCTTCAACAAAGGTCAGCAAGATGCTTTTCTGCCTTTTGTGGAAAGCGGGCTGATTACCTTTATTGGCGCAACGACAGAAAATCCTTCGTTTGAGGTCAACAGCGCGCTTTTAAGCCGCGCACAAGTATTTGTGCTGAATAGCCTGTCAGAATCCGAGCTGGCAGTGCTGCTGGAGCGGGCGAGGCTGTTGGTTGCTGAAAACATCGCCATTGCAGACGAGGTACGCGAGCAGATACTGGCCTATGCGGATGGCGATGCAAGGCGCTTGCTGAATTTTGCGGAAGGCCTGTTTAATGCAGCTGCAGGGGCGGGTATCATACAAATTGACGAAGCCTTTTTACAAACCACGATGGCAGAAAAGCTGCGTCGGTTTGATAAGGGCGGCGAAGCGTTTTATGACCAGATTTCAGCTTTGCACAAATCAGTGCGCGGTTCCAACCCTGATGCGGCACTGTACTGGTTTTTGCGCATGATAGATGGCGGCGCAGACCCGCTGTATTTAGGGCGGCGCATCATCCGCATGGCGATTGAAGATATTGGCCTGGCAGAC
>OEOE01000097.1_pt1 | contig 13764 bp, 10 predicted proteins | sample 1539681 | NCBI WGS metagenome assembly OEOE01 (sample SAMEA3611561, study PRJEB22512) | activated sludge metagenome | biome: Urban; feature: Wastewater Treatment Plant; material: Activated Sludge | place: Slovenia | collected 2012-09-24
CCGACCTGATGCCCGGCGAAGTCGGCGGCGGCTCGTTCTGGAAGGGCATGACCGATTTTGTCAGCGGCGCGGCCGACCTGGAAACAGTTCTGGGCGAGATCGACGCCTCTTGGCCGACTGAATAAGCTGTTTGAGTAACGGAGACGGCCGGGTCATTCCGGCCCGGCCGTCTCATTGTCCATGCGCGGCAGAGGCGCCTGGCTCTCTGCATCATTCATCATCTGCATAGGAGGAGACGGCGTATGCGAACTGATACCTCTCAGGCACAACCGGGCTTATTGACCCGGCTCCTGACATGGCTGCTACGCATTGCCTTGCCCGTTGCCATCCTGGCCATCGCCTTTCTCGTGATGTATCTGGGGTTCGACTTCCTGCGGGCGGGGAGTGCGCCGAAGTGGTTGGTTGTTATCGTTGCCATCATCTGGGGCGTGGGCGGCGTAGCCGCTCTTTACTGGCTTTTCAACTGGATCGTGGAGCGCATGGGCGACGAATGGCGCGGCCGGTTACAGCCGTTTGTCTTCGTCGGTCCGGCCGTCGCCATGTTGATTTGGTTTCTGGCTTTCCCGGTCTTGCGCACATTTTGGATTAGCCTCTTCAACCGCGATGGCCCGCCGGATGGCTGGCTCAACTGGGGCGATTTGGGCGGCAGCTTTGCCGCCCTGGGCGAGCGCTTTGTCGGCCTCAATAACTACGTGGCCGTCTTCACCGACCGGCTCATGCTGGAGGCGTTCCGCAACAATGTGATGTGGATCGTCTTCGGCGCGACGATTACGGTCATCATTGGCCTGCTCATCGCCGTACTGGCCGACCGCAGCAGCTTCGAGCGCCTGGGCAAGTCGGCTATCTTCCTGCCCATGGCCATCTCCTTCGTCGGCGCCGGCGTTATCTGGAACTTCGTCTACGAGGTGCGCCCGGTCAACGCCGAGCAGATCGGCCTGTTGAACGCCATCGTTGTCAACCTGGGCGGTCAGCCGCAACCCTGGCCGGCGTGGACGGCCATCTCGCCCTGGAACAATCTCTTTCTGATCGTGATCGTCATCTGGCTCCAGGTGGGCTACGCCATGGTTCTCTTCTCGGCCGCGCTCAAGGGCATCCCCGCCGACCTGATGGAAGCGGGCCGCGTCGATGGTGCCAATGAGATCCAGATTTTCTTCCGGATTATGATCCCCTACATCATGGGCACGATCATCACCGTCAGTACCACGGTCCTCATCTTTACCCTGAAAATATTCGACGTAGTCTGGGTAATGACCGGAGGACAGTTCGGCACGGACGTGATCGCCACGCAGTTCTACCGGCAGTCGTTCATCGCCCGCAATTCCGGATACGGTTCGGCCATTGCCGTGGTACTGCTCATCGCCATCGTCCCGGTCATGATCTACAACCTGAAGCAATTCCGCGAGCAGGAGGCCTTCTAATGGGCAGCATCAAGAGTCAACAACGTTATGGCCGCCTGCTGGTCAACGGCGCGCTACTGATCCTGGTTCTGATCTGGACCATCCCGACGCTCGGCCTGTTCGTCTCCAGCTTCCGCAGCCGCGAGGCGATCCAGGCCACCGGCTGGTGGAAGATCTTCCCCCATCGCGCCTTCGAGACGGTGGAGACGCTCAGCCCGGCCGACATGGGCCTCGACCCGACCGGCCCGATGGTCATCGACGGCGTGGAGACGACGTTTGAGGAGTTGCGCGAGGTCGGCATCACGACGCCCGCAGGCAAGTACTACCGCTGGGTAGGCAACCGCCGCCTCGGCCGCATCGAGGTGCAGGAAGAGAGCTGGACGGTCGATTGGGATTTCTCGCTGGAGAACTACCGCCAGGTGTTGAGCGGCAAGGACTTCGAATACACCCGGCCCGACGGCTCGGTCGAGATCATCCCCGGCGATGATTTCGTCAGCGCCTTCCTCAATAGTCTGGCCGTGGCCGTGCCGGCCACGCTCATCCCCATCCTGGTGGCCGCCTTTGCCGCCTATGGTTTCGCCTGGATGCGCTTCCCCGGCCGGCGGGTGCTGTTCATCATGGTCGTGGCCCTGCTGGTGGTGCCGCTGCAGATCGCTCTCGTGCCCATCCTGAAGGACTTCCGTTCCCTGAATATCAACGGCACCTTCCTGGCGATGTGGCTGGCCCATACCGGCTTTGGTCTGCCGCTGGCGACCTACCTGCTGTTCAACTACATCAGCCAATTGCCGCGGGAGACGCTGGAATCGGCCTTCATCGACGGCGCGTCCCACTTCGTCGTCTTCCGGCGGCTCATCCTGCCGCTATCGGTGCCGGCGCTGGCCTCGTTCGCCATCTTCCAGTTCCTATGGGTCTGGAACGACTACCTGGTGGCCCTCATCTTCCTGGGCGGCAACCCGGAGACGAAGGTCATCACCCAACGCCTGGCCGACATCGTCGGCTCGCGCGGCAACGACTGGCACTTGCTGACCGCCGGCGCGTTCATCACGATGCTGCTGCCGATGATCGTCTTCTTCGGCCTGCAGCGCTTCTTTGTGCGCGGCCTGCTGGCCGGTTCGGTCAAGGGATAGCGGGAGAGAGCAGGGGAGCAGGGGGGTAGGGGCGCAGGGGAGAAAGAACCTCACCCCTGCTCCCCTGCGCCCCTGCCCCCCTGCCTTGTCCACCCTAACCCTCATAATTGGAGCAACACCCATGTCCGACAAACCCTGGTATCAGGAGGCTGTTTTCTTTGAGTTGAACATCCGCGCCTATCGCGACTCGAACGGCGACGGCATCGGCGACTTTCGCGGGGCCATCGACAAGCTGGACTATATCCGCTCGCTGGGCGTCGATTGCATCTGGGTGCAGCCCATGTACCCCTCGCCGCTGAAGGATGACGGCTACGACGTGGCCGACTACACCGGCATCCTGCCCGACTTCGGCACACTCGACGACTTCCGGGCCTTCCTCGACGCCGCCCACGCCCGCGGCCTGCGCGTCGTCACCGACCTGGTGATGAACCATTGCTCGGAGGAACATGCCTGGTTCCAGGCCGCCCGGCAGGATCGCCACTCCCCCTATCGCGATTACTTCGTCTGGAGCGACACGCCGGAGAAGTATAGCGGCGCGCGGATCATCTTTCTGGACGTGGAGCCGTCGAACTGGACTTACGATGAAGTGGCCGGGCAATACTTCTGGCATCGCTTCTATGCCAGCCAGCCCGACCTGAACTACGAGAATCCCGCCGTCCACGAGGAGATGTTGAACGTCCTGCGCTTCTGGCTCGATATGGGCATCGACGGCTTCCGCGCCGACGCCGTGCCCTATCTCTACGAACGCGAGGGCACCAATAGCGAGAACCTGCCGGAAACGCACGAATTTCTGAAGAAGGTGCGCCGTCTGGTGGATGAGGAGTATCCCGGCCGGGTGATCATCGCCGAGGCCAATCAGTGGCCCGAAGACCTGCTGCCCTATTTCGGTGACGGCGACGAGTTCCACGTCTGCTTCCACTTCCCGATCATGCCCCGGCTCTTCATGGCCCTCAAGAGCGGCGACAAAACGCCCATCATCGACATCCTGGCCCGTACCCCGCCCATTCCGCCCGGCGCGCAATGGATGACCTTCCTGCGCAACCACGACGAGCTGACGCTGGAGATGGTGACGCCGGAGGAGCGGCAATGGATGTGGGAACAATACGCCCCCGATCCGCGGATGCGCCTCAATATGGGCATCCGGCGGCGGCTGACCCCGCTGCTGGACAACGACAAGCGCCGCTGGCTGGCCCTGAACGCGCTCTTTCTGTCGCTGCCGGGCACGCCCATCCTGTATTACGGCGACGAAATCGGCATGGGCGAGAACATTTGGCTGGACGACCGCCACGGCGTGCGCACGCCGATGCAATGGTCGGCGGCCACTAACGCCGGCTTCTCCGAGGCCGAGAAGACCTACCAGCCCGTCATCGACGATGCGGAATATAGCTATCGTCACCTCAACGTCGCCGCCCAGGAGACCGACGCCAATTCCTATCTGAACTGGACGCGCTATCTGGTGGCCGCGCGCCAGGCCCAACCGGCCCTGCGAGCCGGAACGCTGGCCTGGGTGGAGACGGGCCACGCCGCCGTGCTGGCCTTCCGGCGCGCGGAGGGGGACAACCGGGTGCTGTGCGTCTTCAACCTGAGCGACACGGCCCGGCCGTCGGGCATCATCCCCGCCACGACGCAGACCGATCTGCTCTCGCGCGACAAGCGCTCGTTCCCGGCCGGTGAAGAAATACATCTGTCGCCCTATGAATGTCTGTGGCTGCTGGAGAATTAGCGGCCGTGGCTGTTGGCCGATCAAGCGCGAACTAAATGGCAGAGGGGGAAGCCCGTATGGAAGAGCGTGATGTTGCCGCCGAATCGGCGGCGCTGCCCGAGGGGGTTTTGGCCGATCTCACGCCGCTGGAGCGTGACATCTTTCGCGCGCGGGTCGAGCTATACTGGCCCGACGTGCTGCGGCCGTTGCGCCGCCTCTATGGCGCGCGCCCCGACTTCGACGCCTGGTGCGATCGCCTGCTGGCCCTCGTCGCCCACGGCTACCAGACCCGCCCGGCCGAGTTGCGCCTGCTCGACCTGCGCCGCCAGGGGCAGCCGGACTGGTTCCAGCAGCCCGACATGCTGGGCTACGTGGCCTACGCCGACCGCTTTGCCGGCGATCTGCGTGGCGTGGCCGACCACATCCCCTATCTGAAGGAACTGGGCGTCACCTATCTGCACCTGATGCCGCTGCTGAAGCCGCGCACCGGCCCCAACGATGGCGGCTATGCCGTGGCCGACTACCGCGCCGTCAACCCCGCCCTGGGGACGATGGACGACCTGGCCGAGCTGGCCCGCCGGTTACGGGCCGACGACATCAGTCTGTGCATCGACCTGGTCTGCAACCACACGGCCAAGGAACACGAATGGGCACAACGGGCCGTGGCCGGCGATGCGGACTATCAGGCCTATTACCTGATGTACCCCGACCGCGCCCTGCCCGACCAGTACGAGCAGACGCTGCCCGAAGTGTTCCCCGATTTCGCGCCCGGCAATTTCACTTACTACGAGGCCATCGACCGTTGGGTCTGGACGACGTTCAACGAATACCAGTGGGATTTGAACTACGGCAATCCGGCCGTGCTGGCCGAGTTGCTCGACATCATCCTGTTCCTGGCCAATCAGGGGGTTGAAGTGTTGCGGCTCGACGCCGTGGCCTTCATGTGGAAGCGGCTGGGCACCGACAGCCAGAACCAGCCCGAAGCCCACTACATCCTGCAAGCCTTTCGCGCCCTCAGTCGCATCGCCGCGCCGGGCCTCATCCTGAAGGCCGAGGCCATCGTCTCGCCGCCCAAGCTCATCCCCTATCTGGGGCGCGGCGAGGCGACCAACAAGGAGTGCGAGCTGGCCTACCACAACGTCCTCATGGTGCTGTTGTGGAGCAGCCTGGCCGAGCGGCGGGTGACGCTGATGACGCGCGCCCTGCAAAACATGCCGCCCATTCCCGGCGGCGCGGCCTGGGTCACCTACGTGCGCTGCCACGACGACATCGGCTGGGCCATCACCGAGGAGGACGCGGCCGAGGTTGGTCTGTCCGGCCCCGGCCACCGCGCCTTTTTGAGCGAGTTCTATAGCGGCCGCTTCGCCGACACCTTCGCCCGCGGGGCCACGTTCCAATATAACCCGCGCACCAACGACCGGCGCATCAGTGGCTCGTGCGCGTCGCTGGCTGGGCTGGAACGGGCGCTGGCCGAGCACGACCCACGGGCGACCGATCTCGCCATCCGGCGCATCCTGCTGATCCACAATCTCATCTTCGCCTTCGGCGGCATCCCGCTACTCTACATGGGCGATGAGTTGGGCTTGCTCAACGATCCGGCCTATCTGGATGACCCCGACCGCCGGGACGACAACCGCTGGATGCACCGCCCGGCGATGGACTGGGCGCGGGCCGCCGCGCGGCAGGATTGGTGGTCGGTGTCCGGGCGCATCTATCATGGCCTGATCGCCATGCTGGCCGCGCGACGGCGGTCGGCCGCGCTCCATGCCCAGGCCGGGGCCTTCCCCGTCTGGACGCACAATGAGGCCGTGTTCGGCCTGTTGCGCGATAGCCCGCGCGGCCGGGTGTTGGTGCTGGCTAACTTCAGCGAGCGCCCCCAAACCGTGCCCGGCTATCGCCTGCACGAGATGGTTTTCGGTGGGCGGCTGGTCGACCGGCTGACGGGTCGCGAGATCGAGAGCGCGCCGGGCATCACGCTGGAAGGGTACGAAGCGCTATGGCTGACGCCGCTGCCCGAAATCGATCCGGTGGCGTTGGCGGCCATGAAAACAACTACCGAGGAGAGAGCCAAATGAGTGATGCATACGTAGGCGGCATCGAGGCCGGCGGCACCAAGTTCGTCTGCGCCGTGGGCACGGGGCCGGACGACGTGCGCGCCGAGGCCCGTTTCCCGACGACCACGCCGGATGAGACGATCGGCCGCGCCCTGGCCTTCTTCCGCGAGCAGGAGGCGCGCTTCGGCCCGCCGGCGGCCATCGGCATCGGCTCCTTTGGCCCACTTGACCCTAACTCTGACTCGCCGACCTTCGGCTCTATAACATCCACGCCCAAACCCCATTGGGCCAATGCCGACGTGGTTGGGCCAATCCGCCGGGCGCTCGGCGTGCCGGTCGGCTTCGACACAGACGTCAATGTCGCCGGCTTGGGTGAATGGCGTTGGGGGGCGGGGCGGGGCTACGGCACGATCCTCTACCTGACCATCGGCACGGGTGTCGGCGGTGGGGTGCTGGTGGACGGCCGGCCACTCCACGGCCTGCTGCATCCGGAGATGGGCCACATCCCGCTGCCCCACGACTGGGCGGCCGACCCGTATAAGGGCCACTGCCCCTTCCATGGCGATTGTCTGGAAGGCATGGCCGCCGGGCCGGCCATCGGCGAGCGCTGGGGGCGACCGGCGGTCGAACTACCGCCGGAGCATCCGGCCTGGGAGCTGGAGGCGCACTATCTGGCGCGGGCGTTGCAGGGCTTTATCTGCACCCTGTCGCCGGAGCGCATCATTCTGGGGGGTGGGGTGATGGAGCAGCCGCAACTGTTTCCGCTGGTGCGGGCCAAAGTGCGGGAATACCTGAACGGCTACGTGCAGTCGCCGGCCATCCTGGACGCCATCGACAGCTATATCGTGCCGCCCGGTCTGGGCAATCGCGCCGGGGTGTTGGGGGCCATTGCTCAGGCGCAGATGATGGTCGCGTAGCAAATAAGGAAAACGCAAAGGCGCCAAGACGCAAAGGAAGATTAGTTTCTTCCTTTGCGTCTTGGCGCCTTTGCGTTAAATCTTAATTAATTAGCCTTGTTGCTTCTTCCGCGCGACGGCGGGCGCGAGGGCTTTCTCTTTCTTGGCCTTCTCGTCGCGCGCCTTCTTCAGCAAACCCAGCAAGAGCATTCCGGCGACGGCCGTCGGTACAGCTGCTAACCAATCCATTACTGCAATATCCGCCATCAGGTGTTGCTCCTTTCGTAAAATCGTTCGTGGTGATTGTGCCTGTTTTTGGGAGAGAAATCAATAGGCGAGCGGTGTTTCCAATGAATATCTTACAATCGCGCCGATTGGCTAAGTTTTCTTTTATGTAGTTCCCAGCGCAGACTGAGTTGCCACCGCGCAAGGTCTATTCGCATAGTCAGGTAGAGCTATCGCCGAGCAACCCTTACTAACTTGCCTGCCTTGTTGATTGTCTGGATAATCGTTTATTGCCTCGATTGTACGCCATTCAACCACGACCTACGCTTGGAAGCATGAACCAAATGACACCAACAAACGATTACGGCCTGCCCCGCGATCTGGGCGACGGACTACTCCTCCGTTGGGCGACGCCCGACGACGCCGAGGCGTTGGCCCAGTTCAACCTGGCGATGCACAGTGACGACCCCGCCGAGCCGGAGATGGGCCTCTATTACTGGGTGCATGACCTGATGCGCGGTGACCACCCCACCACCAAGGCGAGTGACTTCACCGTGGTCGTCGATAGCAACGCCGCCAACCGCATTGTCTCCAGCCTGTGCACCATCTCGCAGACGTGGGCCTACGACGGCATCCCCTTCGGCGTCGGCCGCCCCGAACTGGTGGCGACGCTGCCCGAATACCGTCGGCGCGGCCTGGTGCGTCTACAGATGGAGTTGATCCACGCGGTCAGCGCCGACCGGGGCGAACTGGTGACGGCCATCACCGGCATTCCCTGGTATTACCGCCAGTTCGGCTACGAGATGGCGATCAATCTGGGTGGCAGCCGGCAACTGTTCTGGGCGCGGCCGGGCAACGATAAAAAGGTTGAGCCGGAGCCATACGGCGTGCGCCCGGCGACGGCCGAGGACATCCCGCTTCTGGGCGAACTCTATCGGGCGCATCTGGGCCATAGCCCCATCATCCGGCCGCGCGACGAAGCGCTGTGGCGTTATGAGATGATCACCGTCCATCCTGAATCGTTCTGGTCGGTCAGGCCCAATCTGATCGAGACAGAGGACGGCCGGGTGGTGGGCTACGCCACGTGGCAACCCCTGCCCACGGCCTACCTTATCCGCGAGTTCGGCGTCATCCCCGGTCATTCGTGGCGGGCCGTCGGCCGTTTCGTGGTGCGCCGGTTGCGACAGGAGGCCGAGGCTCTGAACGCCACCCGCCCGGCGGATAAACAACTCAGCCATATTAGCTTTAACCTGGGCGAAGACCACGCGCTCTACGAGGCCTTGGGCGACGATCTGGAGCGGCAAATCCGGCCGTACACCTGGTACGTGCGCGTGCCCGATATACCGGCCTTTTTGCGGCATATTGCCCCGGCGTTGGAACGCCGCCTGGCCGGCAGCGTCATGGCCGGGCACAGCGGCACGCTCAAGATCAACCTCTATCGCTCGCGCTGCCTGTTGCGTTGGGAAGGCGGCCGGCTGGTGGAGGTGGTCGACGGCTATGATCACAATCATATGGAGGAAGGCGACGCTTCTTTCCCCGAATTGACCTTCCTGCAACTGCTGTTTGGTCATCGCGGTATCGACGAGTTGCGCCACTCGTTTACTGATCTTTATTCCGATAGTAACGAGGCGTTGGTGTTGTTGCGGGCTTTGTTCCCCCGGCAGCCGTCGCGGGCGATCCCCTTAGGCTAGGCGCATGACAAACCCAATTTCGCCGTTTCTGCGGCAACAGGGCACGCTCATCCTCGATGGCGGGCTGGCGACCGAACTGGAGCGGCGCGGCCACGACCTGCGCGATGCCCTCTGGTCGGCCCGGCTGCTGCGCGACGACCCGGACGCCATCCGCCAATTGCACCTCGACTACTATGGGGCTGGGGCCGATTGCTGCACCAGCGCCAGCTATCAGGCTACCCTGCCTGGTTTTATGAACCACGGGTATTCGGCCGGGCAGGCGGCCGATCTGATTCGACTCTCCGTGCGGCTGGTCATTGAGGCGCGCGATGCCTTCTGGGCCGTGGAGTCGAATCGGACGCGGCGATTGCGGCCGTTGGTGGCGGCCAGTGTCGGCCCCTACGGCGCTTATCTGGCCGACGGCTCGGAGTATACCGGAGCGTATGAACTTGATGAGGCCGGGCTGGCCGCCTTCCACCGCGCGCGTTGGGCTATTCTGGCCGGCAGCGGGGCCGATTTGCTGGCTTGCGAGACCATCCCGTCGCTGGCCGAAGCCCGCGCCCTGGCCGGGCTGCTGGACGAGACGCCGGACGTCTGGGCCTGGTTCAGCTTCAGTTGCCGCGACGGCGCCCACATCAGCGACGGCACGCCCCTGGCCGAGTGCGCGGCGCTTCTGTCCGGTCACGAGCGTGTGGCCGCCATCGGCATCAATTGCACGCCGCCGCGCTTCATCCCCGACCTCATTCGCGCTGTCGCCGCCGTCACCGACAAGCCGATTATCGTCTATCCCAACTCCGGCGAGACCTACGACCCACTCACGAAACGGTGGCTGGGCGAAGCGATCCCCGCCGAATTTGGCACCTATAGCCGCGAATGGCGCAAACTGGGAGCCGGGCTAATCGGCGGCTGTTGCCGCACGACCCCCGACCACGTGCGCCAGATCAGCGACCGCTTCAGGAAACGAACATGGCCGATCGCGTAAACCGTAAATCCTATCAACGCGGCTTGCCCAAGAAACGCATCTCGGCCGGCTGCCTGTTTTTCGACGAGGCCGGCCGGTTGTTGATCGTTAATCCCACCTACAAAGATGGCTGGGAAATACCGGGCGGCGTGGTGGAGGCCAACGAGTCGCCGCGTGACGGCTGCGCCCGCGAGATTCGCGAGGAACTGGGCCTTGACCGGCCGCCCGTGGCCTTGCTGTGCGTGGATTTCACGCCGGAGACGGCCGACCGCACCGAAAGCCTGAACTTTATCTTCTACGGCGGCGTGTTGTCGGCCGACGAGATCGCCGCGATTCGCTTGCCGGCCCGCGAACTGAGCGAGTACTGCTTGCTGGAACCGGAAGCGGCGCTGGCCCTGCTGAAGCGGCGCTTGCGACGGCGCTTGCGGTGCTGCCTGCCACAAATCAAGGCCGGCAGCCCTCTCTATCTGGAAGATCAGGAACTGCCCTGGCCGGTCGATCCGGCTTGATGATAGATGATGCCCTGGGGCGAACTGGCCGCGCTGGCGACGGCCGTCTGCTGGTCGTTCACGGCCATCCTGTTCAGCTATGGCGGCCGGCGCGTCGGCTCCGACGTCATCAATCGCAGCCGCCTGCTGTTCGCGCTCGTCTTCCTGCTCATCACCCACCGGCTGCTGGAGGGCGTCTTTTTCCCGCGCGATGTGGAGCCGTTTCGCTGGGGCTGGCTGGCGCTATCGAGCTTGCTGGGGTTGGTGATCGGCGACGCCTTCCTGTTCCTGTCTCTTATACACATCTAGATGTGTATAAGAGACAGCTATTACTGGGTGCATGACCTGATGCGCGGTGACCACCCCACCACCAAGGCGAGTGACTTCACCGTGGTCGTCGATAGCAACGCCGCCAACCGCATTGTCTCCAGCCTGTGCACCATCTCGCAGACGTGGGCCTACGACGGCATCCCCTTCGGCGTCGGCCGCCCCGAACTGGTGGCGACGCTGCCCGAATACCGTCGGCGCGGCCTGGTGCGTCTACAGATGGAGTTGATCCACGCGGTCAGCGCCGACCGGGGCGAACTGGTGACGGCCATCACCGGCATTCCCTGGTATTACCGCCAGTTCGGCTACGAGATGGCGATCAATCTGGGTGGCAGCCGGCAACTGTTCTGGGCGCGGCCGGGCAACGATAAAAAGGTTGAGCCGGAGCCATACGGCGTGCGCCCGGCGACGGCCGAGGACATCCCGCTTCTGGGCGAACTCTATCGGGCGCATCTGGGCCATAGCCCCATCATCCGGCCGCGCGACGAAGCGCTGTGGCGTTATGAGATGATCACCGTCCATCCTGAATCGTTCTGGTCGGTCAGGCCCAATCTGATCGAGACAGAGGACGGCCGGGTGGTGGGCTACGCCACGTGGCAACCCCTGCCCACGGCCTACCTTATCCGCGAGTTCGGCGTCATCCCCGGTCATTCGTGGCGGGCCGTCGGCCGTTTCGTGGTGCGCCGGTTGCGACAGGAGGCCGAGGCTCTGAACGCCACCCGCCCGGCGGATAAACAACTCAGCCATATTAGCTTTAACCTGGGCGAAGACCACGCGCTCTACGAGGCCTTGGGCGACGATCTGGAGCGGCAAATCCGGCCGTACACCTGGTACGTGCGCGTGCCCGATATACCGGCCTTTTTGCGGCATATTGCCCCGGCGTTGGAACGCCGCCTGGCCGGCAGCGTCATGGCCGGGCACAGCGGCACGCTCAAGATCAACCTCTATCGCTCGCGCTGCCTGTTGCGTTGGGAAGGCGGCCGGCTGGTGGAGGTGGTCGACGGCTATGATCACAATCATATGGAGGAAGGCGACGCTTCTTTCCCCGAATTGACCTTCCTGCAACTGCTGTTTGGTCATCGCGGTATCGACGAGTTGCGCCACTCGTTTACTGATCTTTATTCCGATAGTAACGAGGCGTTGGTGTTGTTGCGGGCTTTGTTCCCCCGGCAGCCGTCGCGGGCGATCCCCTTAGGCTAGGCGCATGACAAACCCAATTTCGCCGTTTCTGCGGCAACAGGGCACGCTCATCCTCGATGGCGGGCTGGCGACCGAACTGGAGCGGCGCGGCCACGACCTGCGCGATGCCCTCTGGTCGGCCCGGCTGCTGCGCGACGACCCGGACGCCATCCGCCAATTGCACCTCGACTACTATGGGGCTGGGGCCGATTGCTGCACCAGCGCCAGCTATCAGGCTACCCTGCCTGGTTTTATGAACCACGGGTATTCGGCCGGGCAGGCGGCCGATCTGATTCGACTCTCCGTGCGGCTGGTCATTGAGGCGCGCGATGCCTTCTGGGCCGTGGAGTCGAATCGGACGCGGCGATTGCGGCCGTTGGTGGCGGCCAGTGTCGGCCCCTACGGCGCTTATCTGGCCGACGGCTCGGAGTATACCGGAGCGTATGAACTTGATGAGGCCGGGCTGGCCGCCTTCCACCGCGCGCGTTGGGCTATTCTGGCCGGCAGCGGGGCCGATTTGCTGGCTTGCGAGACCATCCCGTCGCTGGCCGAAGCCCGCGCCCTGGCCGGGCTGCTGGACGAGACGCCGGACGTCTGGGCCTGGTTCAGCTTCAGTTGCCGCGACGGCGCCCACATCAGCGACGGCACGCCCCTGGCCGAGTGCGCGGCGCTTCTGTCCGGTCACGAGCGTGTGGCCGCCATCGGCATCAATTGCACGCCGCCGCGCTTCATCCCCGACCTCATTCGCGCTGTCGCCGCCGTCACCGACAAGCCGATTATCGTCTATCCCAACTCCGGCGAGACCTACGACCCACTCACGAAACGGTGGCTGGGCGAAGCGATCCCCGCCGAATTTGGCACCTATAGCCGCGAATGGCGCAAACTGGGAGCCGGGCTAATCGGCGGCTGTTGCCGCACGACCCCCGACCACGTGCGCCAGATCAGCGACCGCTTCAGGAAACGAACATGGCCGATCGCGTAAACCGTAAATCCTATCAACGCGGCTTGCCCAAGAAACGCATCTCGGCCGGCTGCCTGTTTTTCGACGAGGCCGGCCGGTTGTTGATCGTTAATCCCACCTACAAAGATGGCTGGGAAATACCGGGCGGCGTGGTGGAGGCCAACGAGTCGCCGCGTGACGGCTGCGCCCGCGAGATTCGCGAGGAACTGGGCCTTGACCGGCCGCCCGTGGCCTTGCTGTGCGTGGATTTCACGCCGGAGACGGCCGACCGCACCGAAAGCCTGAACTTTATCTTCTACGGCGGCGTGTTGTCGGCCGACGAGATCGCCGCGATTCGCTTGCCGGCCCGCGAACTGAGCGAGTACTGCTTGCTGGAACCGGAAGCGGCGCTGGCCCTGCTGAAGCGGCGCTTGCGACGGCGCTTGCGGTGCTGCCTGCCACAAATCAAGGCCGGCAGCCCTCTCTATCTGGAAGATCAGGAACTGCCCTGGCCGGTCGATCCGGCTTGATGATAGATGATGCCCTGGGGCGAACTGGCCGCGCTGGCGACGGCCGTCTGCTGGTCGTTCACGGCCATCCTGTTCAGCTATGGCGGCCGGCGCGTCGGCTCCGACGTCATCAATCGCAGCCGCCTGCTGTTCGCGCTCGTCTTCCTGCTCATCACCCACCGGCTGCTGGAGGGCGTCTTTTTCCCGCGCGATGTGGAGCCGTTTCGCTGGGGCTGGCTGGCGCTATCGAGCTTGCTGGGGTTGGTGATCGGCGACGCCTTCCTGTTCC